>Ga0315543_1000053_pt1 | contig 138271 bp, 144 predicted proteins | sample SalMarSW160210MG_2_FD_203098 | JGI IMG/M metagenome (GOLD analysis project Ga0315543, IMG submission 203098) | Salt marsh sediment microbial communities from the Plum Island Ecosystem LTER, Massachusetts, United States - Salt Marsh Sediment SW1601-210 ...
CCGATGATTTCGGCTAACCGCCGGGGTGCTGCTCTGTACCAGGGCATAATCAGGCTTAAGCTGATGTATACATTGGGATGAGATAAAGCTACCATGTTCAGGTCATGGCACTGCGGCCAGCCGGCATGGAAAGCAACGATTTTCAGGTCGTAGAAGTCATTCACGACGTCATCCAGCAGGACCGGCAGGCAGTATTTAGCCTTGCCCGGGGGGCACCAGCTCCAGCCGGTGTGGATAGTAACAATGACTCCCAGTTCTTCACACCTCTTGTAGAAAGGCCATATCCTCTCGTCGTTGATGTAGGTATCTTCCGGAGGATAGAACTTGAATATCTTGCAGTTTCTTTCCTTTGCCAGGTAATCCAACTCCCAGAGGACATCTTTCATGCCCCTCTTGATAAACGGCCCCAGGTTAGGCTGGACGATAAATCTATCTGGGTACTTTTCGGCGGCGGCCAGCAGATAGCCGTTGGTAGACCATTTGGTGGAATAGCCCGTAGTTTCCATCATGGATTCGGGGAGGATACAGGCCATGTCCACGCCGTAGCGGTCCAGGTAAACGATGAGTTGGTCTTCTTCCGCCAACTCTGATTTTTCGGCTTTGGTTACAGGCAGTTCTTTCCAGTCTTTGGTAACATGGTGGGGAACGGCGTTGAAAGCGCGGGCGGTTTCCGCCGTGCCGTACACCCACTTCCTGTATTCGGGGAAGTAGTTGAAGTATTTCTTGTTCGCCTCGCCGCTTAGATGGCATTCGACGTCTATCTTGAAATAGTCATCTTTGGCGAATTCTGGATATGCCATTGCATTTGCTCCTTATCAGCAGACTACGTAGTCCTTATTTCTTTTTCTCCGGACGGTAGCTCTTGAAGTACTTGGTCTTGTTCAGGCGTTCTTCATATTTCTCGTGCATCTTGTGGAAAGCCTGCCTCTCGCCCATGCCTTCGCGGTCGCGGATGAACATGAGGTCTCTCTCGTCGGGCTCGTAATGAAGGTTGGTGCTGAAAGAGTGATAAAGAATGACCTCTTTGAGGTTGGTCAGGCCTAGCCTGTCCAGCATGTGGCGGCGGGCAAACTTGCCCATGACCACGCAGTCGCGCGGCAGCAGGGAAATGGCGGCAGCCAGGTTATGTACCTCGGACTCCAGGTCCTCTTCGGGGACGGCCTTGGTGACATAGCCGGCTTCCTCGGCCTCTTTACCGCTGATAGTGCGGCCGGTGAGGAGGATTTCTTCGACCTTCTTGGTGTGTCCCATGACCAGCTCGAGAGGCAGGGTGGGCAGACCGCCGAAGGCGAGCCGCTGGCCCATCTGGGAGAACTTGGCGTTATCGGCACTGATAACGATGTCGGCAGCCTTGGTGATGTAGAGTCCGGCTTCGATTGCCCAGCCGTGTACCTGCACTATGACGACCTTGTTGCAGTCAAGTATAGCCTGCGGGAAGCCGTAGAGCTGGTCCTGGTCGGTCTGGAGCCTGATTCTCTGGCTCGGTTTGACACCTTTCTCGCCGCCGTAGACACGGTAGACCATGGAGAGGTCGAATCCGGCGCAGAAGTTCCTGCCGGCACCCCTGAAGATGACCACGTTGCAGTCGTCATCGTGGTTGATTTCCCACATGGCCTTCTTGATATCGCCGGTCATGTACTCTTCGCCGATGCTGATGGAGTTGTTCTTATCCGGCCGGTTCAGGGTGAGGTAGGTAATTTTAGGTTCTTCCTTGTCCTTCTCCATGAGAATTGATTCGAATTTTGGGTAAGCCATACTATTTTTTCCTCCGGTTTTATTTATTATTCAAAAATCATTTATAGTCAGTATCTAAACTTGCTAATCCTTGCCTGTTAATGGATTAGAGCAAGAGAACAAGAGTGCGTGGCTCTAAAGCCACCATGATATATCAACTGCTGTCGAAACCATAAATGGGCTGAGGTAGTGTTATTAGCCCTGGAAGGAGTGAAAATGCTTTTCTTCGTCCTTTGAGCAATCCCATATCACCAGTACAACTTCAATATTCTAATATTCTAAGTAGTCCGGTCGCCTTTCTAGTGGGAGGGGACTGATAATACGCAAACGAACAGGAGAAGTTCTTAAGTAACCGAGAAGTCACCCGTTTTAAATCATGTCCCCTTTATTTGCTTGCCACGATTATCCTGTTTGCAGGAAATTACGCCGTAATAGTTTACCTTAATTTGAAACGTGATGTCAAACGAGAACGCTCTTTAAGGTTAAACCGGGGGGCATTTCTGATTTTTACGGAATGCGTAAACTCTTAAGAGGTGTTATCTGGCGGCCTTACCGGGATTTTCCGTTTTACTTTTAACCTGGTGATGAATACGCAGGAACTGGTAGGCGATTACTCTATCGGTGGGGTCGCCGGGTATATTATTCTCGATGTTCTCAAGCTTGAATTTGTAGAGTTTGGCGATGGCTGCGTAGACGTTATCGGGGTCGACGACTTCGGCCAGTGCCTCGTACTGGGCCAGGGTAAATTCTTGCTTCTCGGTAGTACCGGCTTCCGTGCTTTTGGGGGCTGGTAAATAACATTTTAAGAGGGCTACGGCGTTCTCCGGTTTGGACCGTAATGATTTTTTAAGGTAGCGGTTGGTCTCGCCTCGGGAGCCGTAATGCGACCAGATATGCAGGAACAGGGAGGCGTCTTCGGGGTATTTCAGGTAGAGCGGTTTTTCGCCGGCTATGGCCTTGATTCCGGAGGCAAGCTTTCTCCCGAGAGTTTTCTCTTCCTCGGCGGATAACAGGCGCTGGCCGCCATCTTTTTCTTCGGATGCCGTCATAAAGGCGAAGCTTTTAACGGCGAAAGAAATAGAATCGATTTCCCCGGCCTCACCTGTGGCGCTCGTCGGAGCTGTGAACGGTGTTAAATCCCTGGCGCGGGTTGCCAGGTCTTCCCACAGCTTGCCCAGTCGGTTTCCGATATTTCTGGCCCTTCGGGAGGGACCCGTTAAAGGTCTTGCCAGGGAAGATGAGGCAGGGAAGAGTCTGGCCGGAAGAGGTACTATTATCAGGACAATCACGACCAGTAACAGGGCAGATGTGATGATGATTACGGTGCGGAGATAGTCCGGGACGAGCGGTGCCGGGGGTTCCAGCGGCGGTGCTATGGTGATTATATTCTGCGGGGGTGGCGCCGGTAGCTTGATTACCGGAGGCGGGAACGGCTCGACCAATACCACGGGAACGGGCTCGGATGGTTCCTTTTCAACGGTGAAGTTGGCCAGTATCGACCAGGCACTGGTGACTGGCTTGATAGACCGGATTCTCCAGAAGTAGGTGCCGCCGTAGTCCAGCTCCTGGGTCATGGTAAAGCCGGTAGTGGTAATTCTAACGTCGATTATGGGTGAAGTCATTGAAATATTGTCACTTAACACGAACTGGTATTCGGTAGCACCGGCTATGGGTTCCCAGGAGAATGACGGATTACGGCTTATGTTGGCGCCACCGTTGGCCGGTGTCGATATTCCAGGAACGACTGCTGTTACTGGCTCGATAGAGAAGTGTCTTGACGCGGAATACCTGCTGTAAAGCGGCTTTGTTGTTCGGATTCTCCAGTAATAGGTTACACCGGGCATAAAATTGACACCCGCGTTACCTGGCTGACCTGGTCCGACAAGCGCGAAGGCTGTCGACTCGGATGTAGTTACGGTTACCGTGGTGACATGGATATAAAAATCCTTATCCTGAGCGATTTCCAGTTCATATTCGGTCGTCAGGGAGGGACGCTGCCAGGTGAAAGGTATGTCCTTGGCAATGCCGGTGAGAGCGTTTACGGGGGTGGTGAAGCCTGAGGCGGGTTTTAGCAGTGTAAGTGTTATGTCGATATTGGTAAAGCTGTAAAGTTTGTTGGTACCGTTCCTCTTGACCGCCCATGCTTTTCCCGTACTTGCCTTGAGTGCCTGCGGCTTAGCATCAAGGCACACCGTATTGTCGTCAATGTCGGTGCTTGCTGTCGTGGTGCTGGAGCTCCAGCTGGTCGATGTGGCTGTGGCTGTCGTTGGTGCTATGCATAACCATAACGTACTCTGGCCGGGGGTTGTGGGGTACTCCAGGGCATAGAGCGTATTGCTTTCAATAGCGAGTCCGTAAATGCCACCATTGAGGGTATTCTTGAAGATATCAGTCCATTCGGTGCTGGTGCCGATTTGCCATTTCTTGATATTCCCACCTGCGGTATCGCTGGCAGCGTAAATAATGTGGTTGGTGGAATAGTACTGGTCGGCTATAACCTGAACTTTACCGGCTCCGGCCTCAAGTGTCTGGGTTATTACTGTCCATGATAAGTTGCCGTCAGTAGAATAAGCCACGTAACCGTTCTGACTGCCTGCCAGTATGATGTTAGTGCTGACATTGACTATGGTGGCACCGCTGCCGAGTGTTGTGGAAATACCCGTACTCCAACTGAGAGAATAGTTAAGCGTCTTGGCTACCGTGCCCGCATTATCAAGGGCATAAACAACGCTGGCGCTTTCCACAGCCAAATCCTGGATATTGAGGTTACAATTTCGGGTTTGCCATTGGGTGCCTCCGGCGCCGCTGTTGTAGTAAATGGTCTTGGTGCCTTTTTTAGCCAGGTATATATAATTGGCATTTTCGGGAGCGATGCGTACTATATAGTCGGTAGCGCCTGGCTGGCTGAATACCCTCTGCCAGGAAGAACTCTTCCGCCACAGGCTGAGGTCGTTGCCGTCATCGGTTACCAGGTAGACTTTACTGGCGTCGCCAGCGACGGCGACATCTCTGGCATTGGTAATGGTGGTGCTAACCAGGCTGATATCGTTGAAGGTCGAGCCTTTATCTGCAGAGATTGCGAAGGCGCTTTCGTTGCCCGATGTGCCGGCGACCACACTGTTACCAAGCCAGGCAACCACCACCTTGTCCACGCCACCGGGGCCTTTGGTGGTGGTGACAGAGGTGACGGTTGGTGTGGTGGCTGTGGGGTTGGCACTGCGGTAAACGGTATTGGTATTATAGCTGCCGGCAACCAGATAGCTGCCGTTAAAGGCGACGCTGTGGATTTTAAGACTCGTCTTCAGTGCCGTTTTGGTGGTGTTGACAAAGCGGTAAATCCCGCTGGAGGCAACGGCTCCCTCAACGGTCAGGCCAATGAACAACCGGCGACTGTTATCATCCGTGCCGAGGTAATTCGGCGCTAATGATAACGAAGCCGAAGATAGCCCGGTAATGCCGATGTTACTAACAACAGTGCATGGATAGCTGACATAGCCGGCACTGCTGTTCCATTTTTTAGCACTGATGTCCAGAATCTGGAGTTTGACGTTAGCGCCGATATCCACACTGATGGCGACCATAGCCACGTCTGATGAGAAGCCGGGAGAGAACGCCACGGCGGCTACCTCATCGCCGCTGGTGAAGCCGGGCAGGTTTTTGGTTTCCTGCCAGGTCGGGATAACCGAGCCGATGTTGAAATACCACAGGTTAGCGTTACCCGCCGTATCCGTGCCGGCGGCAGCGATATAATGTATCGCTGCTCTGGTATCCGATATTGCAATATCGTAAATAGCCGCTGCCGGGGTGCCGCCGCTTTCCTGGGGAATGCCCAGGGTATACCAGGTTGTGCCGCCGTCCTCAGTGAGATAGAGTTCCGGCGTGTCGCTGTTGGCGATGACTACGGTATTCTTGTCATCCGGGGCGACAGCTACGAGGTCGGCTCTAATATCAATATTTATAACCGTCCAGCTGACACCGGCATCTACCGACTTGTAGACCACGTTGTCCGAGATACTGTTACCCGGAACGGCGTAGATTGTAACATCGTCGTTGGCCACCTCGAAGTCGCGTATGTCGACTCCGTCCGGGCCGAGGACATTGTTTGTCCTGCCTGGGATGGTCTCGGCTGACCAGACAGCCACGCCGGCAGATGCTGGAGTTACCCATGAAAACATGTTAACCAGCAGTAATATCGCTATGCACGGGGCTGATATTCGCCGTATCTGCTGTTTCATAAAAGTACAGTTATATTACAATCTCCCTGTCTGGCATCTGTCAAGGGTAGGTTGCCTATTTTACATGGGGGTAAGCCTCATTTTTTAGCTCAGGCGGACAGGACACGGCCTGTCTGAGCGCCGCCGGTATATAGCGGCGGCCGGTAACTTTTATTCGCTTTCATTCTGGAGCCTGTCGTAGAGCGCCTTCTCGGCTTCTAAGGCTTCGGTGGGCAGGAGGTTAACCGTACCAGCGGATAAGGCCAGCAAATAAATCCTGGCGGTCTTTTCGATTAGTTCGCAGGCGGTAAAGGCATCGCGCATGGTGCGGCCGGTGCCTATGGCGCCGTGATTCGGCAGCAGCACGGCGTTCCTGTCTCCCAGGGCGGCCACGACATTGACCACCTGCTCACGACTGCCGCTGAGGGCATGCTGGGCCAGCTTTATCCCGCCGCCGAGGAAGACAACCTGGTCATCCAGTATGGGAGGGATGTCCCGGCCGGCCACGGCGACGCCACTGGCAAAGACCGAGTGGGTATGAATTACGGCATTGACGTTTTTTCTGGCCCGGTAGATGCCGATGTGCAGCATCGTCTCCATTGAGGGACGCAGGCTGCCTTCGACTGCCTGTCCGTCAAAATCCACTATCTGGATGTCGTCAGCACCTAGCAAATCGTAGTGCCGTGCGCTGGGGGTGATGGCCAGTAGCTGGCGTTCGCCTTCGGGGGGCAGGCGCAAGCTGATATTACCGGCGGTGCCCACGACCAGGCCTTTTCCCAGCATTTTTTGCGCCGCTTCCAGCACTATCTTCTTTTCTTGACGCCACTGGCCCATTTGGTTTCCCCCGCCCGGTGTGGGCTGGCTTTTCAAGAGTGGACTGCACACCGGGAGCCGTGGTGTATCCTTCATTCTAATATAGACGGGCTCTATAGTCCACTTTTACGGACAGGGTTCTGCCGGCACTGAGTTGATAACTATGCCTCTTTCATTGACAGGTATAATCGGACGATGTTATTATAGTTTATATAGTTAACTATTTATATTGTGAACTAAGTCCTGTAAAGTAAGGCTGGAGATGAGAAAAAGCTTTCTGGACAGCGTTGTAGAAGACCTGCTTTCTATCACGCCTTTAATACGCCGCAACATCCAGAGGAAAGTGGTAAGGACCGCCTTTGCGCAGGTTGAAGCGGATATAACTCTGCCTCACCTGGAAATTATGAAGGCATTGCAGATGGAGGGCACCAGACATATTGCTGAGATAGGGGAGCGACTGCAAATACCCAAGTCCCAGATGACCCACCTGATTGACAGGCTGGAAGACCTGGAAATTGTCGCCAGACACGCGGATACCACCGACCGGCGGATAATCAATATCATGCTTACCGATAAAGGCAGGCGGATAATAGAGGAACTGGACCAGGTGATAAAGAGCAGTATTAAGGTAAAACTGTCTTTTCTCACCGAAGAAGAATTACGGGAACTATCCGTTTCGCTGAAAAAGCTCGGGGATATACTCTCCAAATTGTAGAAACAAGATAGATAAGGGACAAATATTTGGAAGCTAAGGAATTACCATCGTATCAGAGTTCACTGCCGAAACGCCAGGTGATTGCCGCTATGGGGGGCACGATGCTATCGATGTTCCTCGGCTCGATATTCATGACCATCACGGCGACGGCTATGCCCAGAATCATTACCGACCTGGGCGGCTTTAGCCAGTACACCTGGGTATTTACATCTTACATTATTACCGAGACCATTGCGTTGCCGCTTACCGGCAAGCTTTCCGACATGTACGGCCGGAAGTGGTTCTTCGTCATCGGCATGAGTATCTTTGTCGTGAGCACTTTCCTCTGCGGCACCAGCCAGTCGATGAGTCAGCTCATCATCTTCCGGGCTTTGCAGGGGATTGGCTTCGGTGTGATGTCGGCGCTCGGTTTCATCGTAATTGCGGACATTTTCCCACCGGAGGAAAGGGGCAAGTACGGGGGGCTGATGGCCGGTGTCTTCGGCATTTCTACAATCATCGGGCCGACTCTGGGTGGATATCTGACGGACGCCCTCTCCTGGCGATGGTGCTTTTTCGCTCCTTTACCCGTCGGGATAATCATAATCCTGCTGTTTATATTCATGTTTCCGCAAATCAAGGCCAGTCATGCAAAACACAGGGTAGATTATGGCGGCGTGGTGACGATGACCCTGTTCATCGTGCCGTTGATACTGGCGTTAACCTGGGGCGGCGTCGATTATGCCTGGAGCTCACCGATTATACTCGGCTTGCTGGTTTTCTCGGTGGTAATGCTGGCCACCTTTATCCTGATTGAAAGTCGTGCTGAAGAAGCCGTGATACCCCTGAGACTCTTCAAGAACCGGGTGGTGGCGGTATCGTCAATAGTGAGCTTCTTTATGGGTGCCTCGTTTTTCCCCGTGATTAGCTTTGTCCCTCTCTATTTTCAGGGAGTCCTGGGGGCTACGGCTACCGCCATCGGCGGTTTTCTGACCCCGATGATGCTGAGCGCTGCCGTTGGTAGCTTCATCTCCGGGCAGTTGCTATCCCGGGCCGGCGGACGCTACCGTTTTCAGGGTAGTGTCGGCTTCATCATTACGTGTGTGGGGTTTTTCCTGCTTTCCAGAATGACAGCCGAGACCAGCTATGCCACCGCGATATTCAACATTGTTCTTATTGGCCTTGGCAACGGTCTTATTATGCCGATTCACACCATTGCCGTTCAGAATACGGTACCATATTCGATTATGGGTACGGCTACTTCCATGATAACGTTGCTGCGGCCTCTCGGTGGTGTTGTCGGCCTGGCAATAGTCGGTTTGATATTGAATAATACCTTCGCCTCCTCATTCATCGGTAATCTTTCTCCCGCGGTGAAAGCCGTTGTCTCACAGGAACAGCTGGCGGCGATAGTGGACAATCCCCAGGCCCTGGTGAATGTGGAAGCACAGGCTCAATTGCAGGGCCTTTTTGCGGGCATGGGCAGTCAGGGTACGGTACTTTTTGAGCAGATGCTGTCGACGCTGCGGGATGCCCTGAATTCCGCTTTAACGCAGGTTTTCGCCGTATTCTTGATTGTGGCCTTTCTGGGCTTAATAGCTAACTTCTTCCTCAAGGGAATCCCGCCGTATAGAAGCAAACCGGGTAAACCGGCTCCTGAATCTAAAGGCTAATATGGAAGGCCGGTATACGTTGACGGTATCAATTATACTATTGAGCTAACTTTATCCCGGGTTTCTGTATCGCAATATGGGAAAACGAGGAGTCCTCGGTGGCTCCGTGCCAGTGAACCTCGCCCGGCGGTATGAACACGCCGGTGCCGGGTGTCACGACCTGCTCTTCGTCCCGCGTGGCCACAATACCTTTTCCCTCGGTGACATAGAGGATTTGTTCGAAGGTATGGGTGTGAAAATTTAGCCTGGCCCCGGGACTGAAGGTAACCAGCAGGACTCCAAACCCTCCCGTGTCTTCGGGGTCAATCAGTGTCTTCCTGTAGACCGGACCCTTGCCCACGATTTCATCACTGGTTTCGACGGCTTCTACGTTATCGCTATTGACAACTATCATTTTCCCTCCTGAAAATCTTTGTTAAAACTATTTTTCTACTCAGGTAAACGTACTTTTACTCCGACGGTATCTTCCAGGGGTAAGATTACGGCATCGACCCCTTTATCTTCAAAACCAGCCGCAATGGTATCTTGGAGGTCTTTTTGCACGGCGGCTCCCACCGGAAGCGGCACGCCGTATTCCTCGCCGAAGGCGAGCGCCAGGCTGATGTCTTTGTAAGCCAGGCCGACCTTGAATCCCGGTTCGAAATTGCCCTTGAAAACGGTATCGGGATATTGCTGTGCGCACCAGTTATTGCCGGTGCTGACTTTAATTATATCCAGCAGCACTTCCGGGTTAATACCGGCCCGGGCGCCGAGCATGAAGCCTTCGGCGGATATCGAGTTGCAGGCCAGAGAAATCAAATTGTTAACGAGCTTGGCGATGTTCCCGCAGCCCACGCTACCTACCGGGAATATTCTTTGTCCCATGGTTTCCAGGACTTTTCTTACCCTTTCCAGGGAAGCTGAATCACCCCCGACCATGATAGCCAGAGTGCCTGCTTCGGCGCCTTTGGTTCCACCGCTTACCGGTGCGTCCAGTACGGCCACTTCCATGGTTTTGGCATCTTCCGCTATTCGCCGTATGGTGGAGGGAGAGCCGGTGCTCATATCTATGTAAATATCTCCGGCTTTCCACCCCGACTTAAGGCCGTTTGTTCCGTATACCACCTGCTCTACATCCTGCGGAGTAGGCAGCGAAGATATAACTACCCGGCATGACTTGGCTACATCTCCGGGCGTGTCGCCCCATCTGGCTCCTCTTTCCAATAGAGGAGTCGCTGCCTCTTTTTTCAAATCATGTACGGTAAGATTATATCCAGCTTCGAGTATTCGGCGGGACATGTGTTTCCCCATCTGCCCGATTCCTATAAAGCCTATATCCATTGCCACCTCCGGTATTATAAATGTGCGTTAAAATGACTCAGGCGTTTCCTGAGTATTACGGCACTACTTTCAATATATCATAGGGCCAGGCATTGAGGCTCCCGTCCATGAACCTGACATTTTTAAAGCCGGGCCCCGTCGAGTATTCGCTGCGCCTTGCTCTGGCGGCTGCCCTGGGGCCGCAGGCCGTGCCACCGATAATCACTATATGATTCTGTTTTACCATGTCGGTACCTCCGGGGACTCGGCATTTGATGATAAATGAAAAGAGGGAGTCCGCCTGGTACGGGACTCTCTCTCTTTCAAAAACTCATTTCATTCAGTTGGTGTACGCTACGTTTACCTGGAAAGAGGTATGTCTCCCAGGTTTGCGTCTTTTTCCGTGCTGATTTTATCGAACGTCTTGGCGGCGAAACCTTTCGCCTCTATCTTCAGGGAATAGACGCCGTCTTTCAGCCCCTCGAACCAGAAGTCGCCGAAGCCGTCCGTGCTGGCCGTCAGCTTGGTGCCGTTGCTGCTTAAAGTGCAGGTGGCGCCGATGACGACCTCTTTTTCAATCGGGTCGTAGACCGTGCCGGCGATGAACTTCTTGGGGATATTCAGGTAGTGTACCCTCGGTTTAGCGTCCAGCTCGGGCTTGAGTACCTCGGCCTTGGCAATCATGTCCTTGAACTCGGACTCTTCGCCGAACTTGATAGCCTCGGTGGGGCAGGCATCGACGCAGCGGGGTATCGTCCACTCGCCGCTGTCGAGCAGGTGGGCGCAGCCGGTGCACTTCTGAGCGATGTTGAGGTCTTCATTAAAGAAGATGGCGTCGTAAGGGCAGGCGTCCACACAGGCCCGGCAGCCAGTGCATTTCTCCGGGTCGATAATCACCAGCCCGTCGTCCCGCTTGTAGATGACACCCTCAATGGGGCAGGCCGGTATGCATGGCGCCTCATCGCAGTGCTGGCAGAGAACCGGGATGTAGTGCATCTTTACCTTGGGCACGGTCCCCCGGATGAACTCATTCATCTTCATCCAGAACTGGCCGGTATCCGGCTGGGGCCTGGCATAGGGTGTCCAGTCGTTGCCGACATGCTCGTCCTTGCAGGCAATCTGGCAGCTGTAGCAGCCGTTGCAGATTCCAACATCTATTACGAAAACCTTCATTTAGTCCATACCTCCTTCAACCCAGGCGTTAAAACGCAGTCCGGCCGCCTGGTCGTATTCTCTCTTGTAGGCGTCATCGAACGCCTTGGGGTCCATCTTGCGCCATTCCTCGTAGTCCTTCTCGGTGACCTTTTGAACATCGACCAGGTAACCGCTAGTGGCCTGGCCGACGGCGTTCCGGGAGGCAACGCCATAGGGGGCGATGGTATTGATGGCGCCGCCGCGGTCGACCCAGCCCGGAACGAGCGGGTCGTGGCGGGCGCCGTGGTCGACGTAGGCAACGCCGGGCATCACCCTCTCCAGGACACGCGCGCCGACGAGGACGATGCCTCTCTCGTTGAATACCTTGACGATATCTCCGTCCCTGATGCCCCTCTTTTCGGCGTCTTTGGGGTTAATCCAGATTGGCTCGTATTTATACCCGTCTTTTGCCAGCACCTTGCAGGTCGCCACTTCTCTTGTCCAGGTAATGTCGTCGCCCTGGGCGTGCGTGCGCCAGCGGCCATGGTTGGACATGAGCAGCAGCGGGAACATGGCGGCCCTTTCGCTGGAAATCCTCTCGTCGTGCGTTTCGCTCTTTTCAATCCACTTCGGAATGGGCGGCCTTTCCTTGTCGTCCGGGAAGTGCTCCGCCAGCCTGGCCGAGTAGAACTCCAGCTTGCCGCTGGGAGTCTTCAGCGGGTTGTTATCCGGGTCTTCATAGAATTTTCTTAAGCCGGGCGGGTCGCTTTCCCAGTCCTTGGCGGCCGGGAAGACGAAGTATTTCTTCTCCATGAAGTCATCCCACTTGATAAGGTGTTCGATTTCCATATCGTCGAAGACCTGTTTTTGCAGGTCCCGGGTTGTCTTGCGCTCGCTGAACTGGTCGCCGTAGCCGAGTTTCTTGGCGACTTCCAGGACTACCTCGTAGTCGCTCTTGGACTCGCCGACAGGCCGAACGGCCTGCTCCATAATAGCCACGCTGTGGAAGTTGACACCCTGTCTGACATTGGTGACGATGTCCTCTACCTCCAGTGTGGTGTTGGAGGGCAGGACGACATCGGCGATAAGGCAGTCGTTCTCCAGCCAGGGGTGCTGGGCGACGACCGTTTCAATCTTGGGGTTGCGGAAGGCTTCGATTGTCCAGTTGCCGTGGTTCCAGCAGGTGATGCGGCAGGGGGTATCCGTCCATATCATGTGGATTTCATAGCCACCCTCTTTCAGAGGATAATTGTACTCGATGAACTGGTCTTCGGTCGGTGTTTCGATAGCGCCGCTGCCGTAGAAGGTTAGCGGCGGTTCATCTATAGCCTGCTGTATCCATGTTTTGGGGATAAGCTGTTTGCCCCAGGCCCGGATGGTGGTGGCGATGGGTTTGGTGATGCGCTCGGAAAGTTCCGGGTTAAAGAACCGGGTGCTCCGCAAGCCTTCGGCACGGGGCATGCCGGTGTAGGTTATCTGGCTCTGGTGGACGCCGGGTCCGCCGAGTCCCTGCATGCCGAGCAGGATACATTCCAGCCGGCCGGGTTCGTGGGAGAACGGGCCGCGGACGTAGGAACCGCCGAAGTAGTGGGCGATGGATACTATCTTTTTGGCCCACTCCCTGGCAAAAGCCTTAATCGTCCATTCCGGAACGCCGCATTTCCTGGAGGCCCATGCCGGGGTCTTGGGGATACCGTCTTCTTTACCCAGGACGTAGTCTTCGACCTTGTCCATGCCGACGGCGTGCGTTTTTATATATTCTTTATTGTAGGTGCCTTCGGTCACCCACATGTAGATGATGGCCAGCTGCAGGGCGGCATCGGTGTTGGGGAGGACCGGAATCCATTTATCGCCGTGGACGGCGGCGCCATAGTTGAGGTCGGGGCAGACGTATACCTGTTTGATGCCGACTTCCGTCCAGAAGTAGCAGAGTCGCGTGGCGCACTGGCCGGTGAACCCCCAGGGGGTTGTCTCCGGGTCGCCGCCCCAGAACAGGACCATATCGCAGTTTTCGGACATGTCCTTGACGATGTTGTTGGCGGGGTCCATCATTCCCTGGATACCCTGTCCCCAGACATGCTTGGAGCCCCAGTACCAGCCTTCCCAGCTATCGGGGTTACGCACCTGCTGGGTGAAGCCTCCCATCATGTCGAAGAGCCTCCCGGAGTGGCCGTGCGGGGTATTGATAGTCTTGCACTCGCCGTGTCCGTCGCCCTGTACCAGTATGGCCAGGGGGCCGTACTCTTTGTGTATCCTCTTGACCTCGTTGGCCAGCAGGTCGGAGGCTTCTTCCCAGGAAATTCTCTGGTACTTGCTCTTGCCGCGGTTCTGCGGGTTCCTCTCGCCGTTGGGGTCCCAGTCGACCCTCTTCAGGGGGTATTTAATGCGGTTGGGTGAAAAAGTCCTCTTCTTATAGGCCAGAGAGAACGGAGAAGGGACCGACTTGAAAAGCGGTTTATAGTCCTTGCCATTCCTTGTAATTTTCCAGGGTCGGAACGACTCGCGGTCGTACTTCCAGTCGTAGTGAAACGGTCGTATCCTGACCACTTTACCGTCTTTAACGTCAACGGCACATTCGCCCCCGCCCCCGAGCAGACCGCCGAGAGCCAGGGCTTTAATTACCGTTTTATCTGGCTTGACATCAACTTTATTGCCTTTTCCGTCAGACATTTCAGTCACTCTCCTTCTATGAATTCGTTTGCAATTATAATACGCAGTTGCAGTTTTTTATAGGCGCGATGACCGAATCGGATTGGATGTGAATTATAAAAACGCGATATTTTGCGCAATACTCCTAAAAGCTACAATAGCGGGCTTCTTCTTGTCAAGTCAGAATGGCTGGTTCCAGCTCCGTGGGAATTACGCAAACCTATAACGGATATCGCCAATATATCAATAACAAGGTTTTGTTTCCTGAATATATTACTTATTGTGAGCAGATTGGTTTAGCTGATAGCGCATAAAGTTAGCGTGAAAATAGTTGAAACTTGCCAATTCTGACGGTATTGACGAACGTTATGTTCATTACGTTGTTTATGAAATTGTTCTACCTGAGGAGTAATTGTTTATGGTTTGTTCACGTCGTGACTGATAACGTATTAATACACCGATATTTAAACTGATTTTATAAAGCAGGAGGTTTTTACTGGGGTAAATATGGAACAAAGTATATTGATAACTACCTCATATACACTAATAGAGGTTCTAAATTTTACGCGATGGGTACATTCAATTTAATAAAGTTTTTCTAAAGTTGGGAATCCGATTCATTTCTGCAGTGTTCTGTGATGATTTTGAGAATATTCAGGGCTGAATTGTGATTTAGTATTGATGTGGTCTACTTAGACTTGGACTGGTGAAACAAAGGGGGGCTAAAAATGACCGGACAGCAGCTTGATGTGAATATCTTCCTTAAGAAAGGTAGCCCTGCGCAGAATATCAAATACCCCGTGGTGAAGGCGGAAAACGACAGGGTGTGGCTTAAATACTGCGGGTTCCTCGACCTCGACCTGCCGCAATTCATGTCCATTCAGGAGTCGCTCTTGCTGCAGCAGCTGGAGAAGGTTGCCCGCTGTCCTCTGGGGAAAAGGTTGATAGGCAACAGGACTCCTGCAAGCGTTGAGGAGTATCGCCAAATGGTGCCTTTGACCACCTATGAGGACTACCTTCCCGAGCTGGACCCCGGCGACATGCCGTCTCTGCCCGAAGAGCCCCATGTCTGGGCAAGCACGTCCGGGGCGGCGGGCGGTTGCCGCCGGGTTCCCTACACGCTTGAAGCGTACCATCGGTCACTCGATAATTTGATGTCGGCGTTCATTCTTGCCTGCTCCCGACAAAGAGGTCGGAGTTCCCTCGTGGAGGGTGACCGCGTCCTGTATAACGTGGCTCCCGCACCTTATCTCTCCGGTATTCTGGCTTCCGGGGCGAGCAAGTTGTTCAATCTCCGACCGGTAATGTCGCCGGATATACATGACGGCATGGATTTCCGGGAGAAGATAACCAGGGGTTTCGAGATGTCTTTAAGGACCGGCGTGGATATCATGGTAGCCATGACCGGCGTCCTGGTGAAGACAGGCAATGAGTTTAACCAGATGTCCCGGAAGAGCAAGGTGTCCAAGCATCTTATGCATCCCGGCGAACTCTGGAGGGTCTTGCGGGCGTTCCTGCGGAGCAGACTTGAGAACAGGAGCGTATTACCCAAAGACCTGTGGCCGGTGAAAGCCCTCATCGGCTGGGGAATCGATACCAGCGTCTACCGCGACCTGGTATACAAATACTGGGGTGCCTACCCTTACGAGTTTCACGCCTGCACGGAGGCTGGCATCATCGCCGTACAGAACTGGACCCGGCGCGGCATGACGTTCATTCCGCACTCCAACTTCTTCGAGTTTATCCCGGAAGCCGAGTGGTTGAAAAGCCGGTACGACGTTTTTTACGAGCCGCGTACCGTTCTTCTTCCCGATGTTAAGCCCGGCGAGCGGTACGAACTGGTCATTACCAGCTTCTACGGGATGCCTTTCGTCCGGTACCGGCTGGGTCACCTCGTCCGCATCACGGCTTTAGAAGATGAAGAAGCGGGGATTCAGCTGCCCCAGATGGTCTTTGAGGCCAGGGCGGACGACCTGATTGATATTGCCGGTTTCACCAGGGTGAGTGAAAAAACGGTTATGCAGGCAGTTGCCAACGCTGGCGTAAATTATGAGGACTGGATAATCCGAAAAGAGACCCGGGAGGGCAAGCCGACTCTTCACCTCTATATTGAACTCAATGGCGGCAACGGGAAGGCGGACCTGGCGTCGGTTCTTCATGGCGAGTTGATGAAAACGGACCCGGGCTATCACGACCTGGCCGCCATGATGGGAATGCGGCCGCTGGAAGTAACGGTGCTCCGTCAGGGTACCTTTAAGGACTACTACCGGGAAAAGCAGGAGAACGGCTCGGAACTGGCGCAGCGAAGGCCACCGAGAATGAACACCCCGGATGGCGTTGTCGAAGAGCTACTCGGTCTGGAGGGTAAACGGATGGTGCACGTTGCTTAAGGACAATATGTTTTATCGGAGAACACCTATGGATTCGGAGAACCGGGTTTGAATACGTATTTGCTGATACCCTTAATCGAAGTGATATTCTGCATGGGACTGCTGGTAGTCCTGATGATTAGCGGCAAACGCCATATTGCCCGAAGGCCTTTTTCGGTGTTCCTGTTTTTCATGACGCTGTGGGGCTTTCTCATCTTCATGATGCGCGCCAGCCCTGACATGACGGGCGCTTTATTGTGGGAAAAGTTCGTGTTCTGGGCGATTCTGAGTGCCTCGCTGTTTTTCTACCGGTTTACCATTTCTCTTACCGGTGCCAGGCCGAATAAGTATTTTATATACCCGATGTATATTTCTTATTTTGTGGTTCTCGGCCTGATTCCGACGGGACTGGTGGTCAACGGTATGCAGATGATGTGGTACGGCAAGGCCCCCATCATCGGGCCTCTTTTCCCCCTCTACGTACTATGCGCCTACGTGCCCATCGTGCGCAGCGCCATGTTGCTGATAAGACACTTCCGGCGTACCCGGATTATCGATGAAAGAGTCCGCGCCCAGTATATCACCGTCGGCGTCGGCGCCATGTTTATCGGCGCAACTACCGACTATCTGCCCGTTCTGGGCGTAAATATGTATCCCCTGGGTATCATCGGCAATATCCTGTTCTGCTTGGTAGCAACCACGGCCATGCTGCGACACAATCTCCTGGAAGTGAAAGTAGTCGTACGAAAATTGGCGACCTATTCGCTGACGAGTGTGCTGATTTTCGGGGTATTCGGCAGCCTTATCTACCTGTTGAGCCATTTTTTCCGGGATTTCATGAGCCCCGTATCCCTGACGATAACCATTGTGGCTGTTTTTATTGCCGCTTCGATATTCCAACCGGTACTTTCCCGTTTACAGCATATGGTCGACAGGTGGTTTTTCCGGGAAAGGTTTACCCACATCCTGACCCTGAGACGGTTTAATCAGGAAATTAAAGGCGACCTCGATCTGGAGCAGCTGTCTTCATCGCTGGTCACAGCGGTGGCCAACGGAATGCAGAGCCAGGGCGTTTACCTGCTCCTGCCTTCGCCGGCAAACGGTAATTACTCCACCTATATGTACTCTGGCCGGAAGAGCCAGGGGCGACTGCATTTTTCAGCTAGCAGTCCGCTCGTAGCTACCCTGAAACAACAGCACAATATCGTCGATATCACTGATCTGGATGTTATTCCATCGCTCATCAGCCTCACGGCCTATGACCGGCAGACCCTGGAGAAGAACGGTATTGAGCTTCTGGTGCCCCTGAAGAACAATGGGCATCTGGCCGGTATGCTGCTCCTCAGCGGCAGAGTACCGGATGAACCCTACTCAAAGGAAGATAGGCGGCTGCTGGAGATGGTTGGGGCTGACGTGGCGGTCAATATCGATAACGCCAATCTCTATGAGAACATGAAGCAGAAGCACAGCGAGCTGCAAAAAGCGATGGACGGCGTTATCCATGCCATATCACTGGTGGTTGAAACCAGAGACCCGTACACCGCCGGCCATCAACGGCGGGTGGCGGAACTGGCGCGGGCTATCGCTAAAGAGATGGGCCTCTCCGAGTGGCAGATAATGGGGATTCATGTCGCCGGGCTTCTCCACGATATCGGCAAGGTAGCCGTACCGTCCGAGATTCTCAACAAGCCCGGTAAAATAACCGAAAACGAATTCAGTATCATTAAGAATCACTGTCAGGTCGGCTACGCTATTCTACAGAGGATAGATTTCCCCTGGCCGGTTACCAGGGCGGTTCTCCAGCACCACGAAAGACTGGACGGGTCGGGTTATCCCGAGGGCCTTTCCGGAGAAGATATTATCCTCGAAGCCAGGATTCTGGGCGTGGCCGATGTCGTTGAGGCCATGTCGTCACACCGGCCTTACCGGCCAGCCCTCGGCCTGGATAGCGCCCTGCAGGAAATATCGCAGGCCAGAGGTATTCTCTACGACACCGAAGTGGTGGATGCCTGCCTGGCTCTACTGAAGAAGAACGAGCCCAAGTTCGAGCGGATAATGGCGGCCGCGGCCGCCAATACCGATTACGCACTGGAAACGGTGCTGAAATAAGAAGTTAATCATCGGGCGGCTCTAATACCGGCTCGCTGTACCAGAAAAAATATAGCAAAGGAGGACGTTAATAAAATGAAAAGGAGAATGCTGTTTATCAGCCTGGCGCTGGTACTGGCTCTGACAGCGCTGATGCCTGGCGCGGCCCTGGCGGCAAAACCGCAGCCGTTTTACGCTGCCGGCGTTATTAGCGGTATTGAAGATACCGTGATTGGCGATAATGCCTTCCCGGCAGGTGAGAGCGGCAGGTGGAGGGTGGTCGACCGTGAAATCACGGGCCAGCTATCCGGAGATGTCAGTGGCAGCTTTGTTATGACCTACAAAGCCAATGTCGAGCTGGCGACCCAGGCCGGCAACCTGCACGGTAGTCTGGTGGTGGACGACGCTAACTTTAAGGTCAATGGTAAGATACAGCCGCTGGAAATGGTTCCGACGCCTCTTGGCATCGACCTGCCGAAGCTGACGATTACCGGTCACTGGAACCTGGACGGCAAAGGCCCGGGAAACGGTGATTTTGAGGCATGGGTTATCTTCATACCCGATGAGTATGGCCATGTCGTGATGATAATAGCCAGCTCATTTGTCATGGAAGGTAAGTAGTAGCTTAAAGCTACCGTAAGTAAAGCACTGTATTCCGGAATCCCGGGGTGGTGGTTCTCCAGCAGCTATGCCGCCGCCCCGGGGGTAACGGGGAGTAACAGTGTGGCGCCGGGCTGGCGCTGCAGGTAAGACCTGGTATAGGTCGCCGGGAAGGAATAAATCACCTGTGCTTTGCGGTGCTCCTTGCAGAAGAGGAATACGCCCACGACCTGCGGCTTCGTCCCGAACGGCCCGATAACCATATTGAACGAGTCCCTGGTCTCATCGTAAATGGCATCCAGTACCGTCTTGACGGCGTAAGGGTTATCCGCCGGCACGTCTCTAACCTCTACCGATGACTTCGAGAGCAGGTCGGCATTGTTCTGCCGGGCGTATTTAAGGTAATCGGGATTGCCGGTGCGCGGGGGATTGGTTATCAGCGCAATCGTCCTGGCCGGATTATACTGCTTCCATATCGCCAGGGCCCGCTCCGGCTCAAAACCGAGGAAGACAACCAGTGCCATTTCCTTGTCCATAGAGGGACTGCCGAAGTAATTAGGTATGGTGGTAATCTGCTCGATGCCGCGGGTCAGTTTGGTGGGCAGGTATCGCTGGGTGGTGTGAAGCAGGCGCGGTATGCCCAGTTCCCTTTCTATTACCAGGAAGTGTAACAGTTCCAGCAGGTATATCTTGGTAAAGCCGCTGATATCGACGGTAACAAAGGGCCCACCATCGGTATTCAGTTTACACTGTTTCAGGATATTCGCCATCTGCTGTATCCCATCCACGGGGTTTTCCCGCTGGCAGGAAATAACGAAGATACCCTCCGTGGTCCTTTTCCGCAGCTCGGTTTGAAGTCGGAACATGTTCTTTTCAACCTGTTTCTTATAAAGCGGCTCCTCGACGTTAAAGATGACGGCATACTTCGTCAGGAAGTCGACACCCATGGTAGCAGAACTGGAAAGGCACCTCTCTTCAAAGCTGGAGGAACAGATGAAAAGGTCGTCGGCGCCGCGTGTATTTAACCTGGGCAGGGATTTAATCTCCGTTGGTTCCGTAACCGCGTTCATTGCTACCTCCATTGAGGTTATCTTTTATTGCAGTACGATATATTTACTGACACTATAATCAGGTTATGGCATGTTGTCAATGTTCTTTTCGTGAGCATCTATGGCCGTGGTTCTTACCCCCGTCCGACAGGTAATTCAACATAATCATGGTATCTTAGCTATTATTTAACATTTTTTATGGTATAATTAAGGTAATGAAGGGATGTTTTCTTAAATAGGGGCGTAGTATGAAATCGAGCTGGAAGCGTAATAGTTTAATATACATCGTCATTTTACTGGCGGCTATCCTCCTTTTTTCCTTCCTGATGCCGGGCTCCAGTGAACCGGAAGAAATCCCACTGAGTCAGGCTATCACCATGTCACAGAACAAGGAGATAAGCGAGATTGTAGTTGACGAGGAAGCGCTGCTCATTACTACTCTCGAAGGGAAAGAGCTGAAAACAGCCATAGGTAATCTTACTGTGGTTGACCTCCAGGACCTCGGACTTAAACTCCCTGACGGTGGCTTTGAAATAAAAGCATCGGGTGGGATTAACTGGGGTGGACTTCTGATAAACTTCTTACCGCTTCTGATTTTTGGGGCGCTGCTGTTCTTCCTGTTCCGGCAGGCGCGTGGGGCCAACAGCCAGGCCATGAGCTTCGGCCGCAGCCGGGCACGGCTTTTCCCGGCCAACCGGGCCACGGTCACCTTTGCCGATGTCGCCGGGGTGGAAGAAGCCAAGCAGGATATGCAGGAAGTGGTGGAATTCTTGAAGGCGCGGGAGAAGTTCCAGACTCTGGGAGCGCGTATCCCCAAAGGCGTGTTGCTCATAGGGCCCCCCGGCACCGGCAAGACGTTAATGGCAAGGGCGGCAGCCGGTGAAGCCGATGTTCCCTTCTTCTCCATCAGCGGCAGTGAGTTCGTCGAAATGTTTGTCGGCGTCGGCGCCTCCAGGGTGCGTGACCTTTTCGACCAGGCCAAGCGTAATACACCATGCCTCATCTTTATTGACGAGATTGATGCCGTCGGCCGCCAGCGCGGCACCGGACTGGGCGGCAGCCACGACGAGCGCGAGCAGACACTCAACCAGATTCTGGTGGAGATGGACGGCTTTGATACCAATACCAGTGTTATCGTTATAGCGGCTACCAACCGACCCGATATCCTCGACCCGGCTTTGCTCCGTCCCGGCCGCTTCGACCGGCGGGTAATGTTGGACCTGCCAGATATCAGCGGGCGGCTGGCGATTCTCAAGGTCCACACCAACGGTAAACCGCTCGCCAAGAGCGTCGATTTGGAGGTTCTGGCAAAAGGAACCGTGGGCTTCAGCGGCGCCGACCTGGCCAACCTGGTCAATGAGGCGGCTATTCTGGCGGCCAGGCGTGATAAGAGGAAAATAGGTATGGAGGAGCTCGATGAGTCCGTGGACAGGGTGATTGCCGGTCCGGAACGGAAGAGTCGCAAGATAAGCCTCAAAGAAAAGGAAGTCATCGCCTATCACGAAGCCGGTCATGCCCTCGTGGCCAGGATGCTGCCCAACGCCGACCCGGTGCATAAAATCTCCATAGTGGCTCGCGGTATGGCTCTGGGCTACACCAAACAACTGCCGGCGGAGGACAGGTATCTGACCACGCGTTCTCAGCTTAAAGACAGGCTGGCCACCTTTCTCGGTGGTCATGCTGCGGAAGAGTTGATCTTTAATGAAAGAACAACGGGTGCCCACAACGATATTTCCCAGGTGACGGCCTATGCCCGACGCATGGTTACGGATTTTGGCATGAGTGATAAACTGGGCACGAGGACCTTCGGCAACAAACAGGAAATGGTCTTCCTCGGCCGTGAAATCTCCGAGCAGAGGGACTACAGCGAGAGGTTCGCCCTGGAAATCGACCGGGAGATTAACAAACTTATTGATGAAGCCTACGGTACGGCCATGAAAGTGCTGACCGATAATAAGTCGAAACTGGTGTCTCTCGCCGAGAAGCTGATTAAGCGCGAGACCCTCGAGGGTGAGGAGCTTGAAAAATTCTTCGAGAAACTCGCCGTACCGGGGACCAAGAGGAAAGTCAGGAAAACGACCATACCGGCACCGGTGAAGCCGGTAGCCGAAGGCGAGAAGGTAGCCAAGCCCAAGAAAGCTCCGGCGGCACCCAGGCTCGTCCCGAAACAGACGCCGGCCCCATCGGATTGATAGCTATCTGGGTAGTCGGGCTCGACCCGACTATGACAGATTAAGAGCCCTTGCAGCAATTATAGTTACTTTTACGAGTGAGTACTTGCGTGATTCAAATTACGGATAAGCCTATATCCCCGGAACTGGTGGTTAACCAAGCCGCGACACCTGGTAGCGGTTGCGTGGTGACCTATGTCGGCCTGATTCGTGATAATTCCCGCGGCAAGCCGGTCCTTTCGGTAGAGTACGAGGATACCGATGGCCAGGCCGGGGATAGATTGAGGGAAATCGCCGGGGAGATAAAGCAGAGGTGGCCGGTAAATAACGTGGCCATTTACCACCGGGTAGGCGAGATGAAAGTAGGCGATATCAACCTCGTGGTGGCGATAGCGGCAGCTCACCGTGAAGAAGGACTGGCGGCCGTTCAATTTGCTATTGACCGTTTTAAAGAGAAACTACCGACCGCCAAAAGAGAGACCTACCAGGACGGCAGTGTGTGGACGGGGGAGTAGAGTCGGCTTAAGGCGCTAAGTTCGAGGTTGTTAAATAATGTCATTCTCGGGCTTGACCCGAGAATCCAGATAACACCTCATCCCCTCCGCTGGATTCCAGCTTGCGCTGGAATGACAGAGTGGGAGTTCTGGATTCCAGCTCCCGTATCAAGTACGGGACAAGCTTCGCTGGAATGACGCCAAACCATTGTTAAACACTCTCTACGTTCCCTGTTTGATAACGTACTCGGCCAGAGCATACAACGACTGACGGCTGACAGTATCCGGAAGTAGATTCAGATTCTGGCAGGCCTTTTTACAGTATTCCGATGCTGTTTTATAGCAGTCGTCAATAATCGTGGAGTTGAGTACCATCTCAATCGCTTTAGCCAGGTTGCTTTTATCTCCGGTCTTGAATAGCCTCTCGACCGGGTTATCGTCCGGGTAGCGTTCCAGGAGCAGCATGGCCGGCAGCGTGAGCGTACCCTGGGTCAGGTCCGAGCCCACCGGCTTGCCCATGGCTTCCTCGGTGCTGGTGAAGTCCATGATGTCGTCAACGATTTGAAAGGCGATGCCCAGGTTGTCGCCGTAACTTTTCATTACCGTCACTGCCTCTTCCGGCGCCTTGCATAAAATGGCGCCCGACTGTGTTGAAAGGGAGAACAGGGAGGCGGTTTTATTGTAGATACGCTGGAAGTAGTTTTCGCGGCTCTGGTTCAACCTGAATGCCCCGCGGAACTGGCCTATCTCGCCGCTGGAAATGGTCGCCAGGGTCTGTGAAAAGAGCTTGACGACACGAAGCGTCTGGGTGTCCGCTACGGACTCTCCGGCCTTGGCGAACAGGTAGTCGCCCATGAGTATGGCTATCTCGTCGCCCCATATACTGTTAATCGTGGCCTGACCCCGGCGCATTAAAGCCTTGTCGATGGCATCATCGTGGATGAGGGTGGCGGTATGCATCAGCTCGACGGAAACCGCCATCGACAGCAGGTAGGTGATGTTATACTCGTAGGACTTGCCGGAAAGCAGGGTGAGCGCCGGCCTGATTCCCTTGCCGGTTTCCTTGACCACGTAGCTCAACTGCTCCGACAGCCAGGCGAAGTCGACACGGCTGACGGACTTCAACGTGTCCCTTACCCTGATTAAATCTTTCTGAACGGGTGCGTAAATCTGTCTAAGTTCCAATGCGTTTTGTCTCCTCATCTATGATACTCTCGTCGAGCTTGGTAAACAGGGGCTGCGGTTCCCGCAGCTTCTGGCCTGGCGGTAACGTTTGCGGTTGCCAGCCACAGTCCTCCACCCTGCCGTCAAAACCGAGATATTCGTGCACTTTCTGGGAGCTGAAGGGGAGGAAGGGGTAGAATAGCGTTTTTATAGTATTGATTGCATTAAGTGCAACATATAAGGAGGTGGCAGCAGCTTGCTTATTCTCCTTGATAACCTTCCAGGGCGCTTTATCATCGAGGTAGCGGTTGGCCTCGCGGGCGGCTGACATAGCCGTCATGATGGCCTGTTTGAAATGACACTCATAAAGTAATCCACCATCGGCATAAATAGTATTTAAGAAAGCATTGATCATATTCCCCAATTGAACATCCTTATCATCCAAAGGAATTACTTTATTAACCGCGCCCATGTCTTCATAAGTAGGTACGCAACCGTCGAAATTTTTATAGACAAAGGTAAGCACCCGGTTCACCAGGTTGCCGTAGGTAGCCACCAGCTCGTCGTTATTGCGGCGTACGAACTCGCGCCAGGAAAAATCGGTATCGCTGGTTTCCGGCATATTGATGGAGAGTATATAACGCAGGGGGTCGGGGTCATAGCGTTCCAGATAGTCGGGCAGCCAGACCGCCCAGTTCCTGCTGGTGGAAATTTTCCTGCCTTCAATCGTCAGGAACTCGTTGGCCGGCACGTCGTGGGGCAGGGCCAGGCCTTCGTAACCGAGCAACATGGCCGGCCAGATGAGGGTGTGGAAGGGGATATTGTCCTTGCCGATGAAGTAATAGCTCTTGCCGTCGCCCTGCCAGAAGTCGCGCCACTCCTCCGGTTTCACTTGAAGCTTTGCCCACTCCTTGGAAGCCGAGAGATAACCGATAACGGCTTCAAACCAGACATAGATGCGCTTATCTTCGAAGCCTTCGACCGGCACCGGCACACCCCATTCGATATCTCTGGTAATCGCTCTATCCCTGAGTCCTTCTTTCAGGTAGCGCGTCGTCAGACCGTACACATTCGGTCTCCATTGACCCTGCTTCTCCACCCACTTTTCCAGCCTGTCCTGGAAGTCGCTCAGCTTCAGAAAAAAGTGCTCCGAGTCTTTTAATACCGGGGTGGTACCGCAGATACGGCAGTGGGGGTCTATCAATTCCGTGGGGTTCAGCGGCTTGCCGCAGACTTCACACTGGTCGCCCCTGGCCCCGGGAGAATTACAGGAAGGGCAGGTGCCCTCGACATAGCGGTCGGGCAGAAAGCGTTTACATCTGGGGCAGTAGAGTTGAGATACGGTGTCTTTATAGAGATGGCCTTTCTTAAGCAACTTCAGGAAAATATCCTGAGCTACCTCGGCATGGTTCTCGGTGCCGGTAGTGGTGAACAGGTCGAAGGTGATGCCCAGTTTCTGCCAGCAATCGAGATATTCCCGCTGGTAATATTCGGCTATTTCCTGCGGAGTTTTCCCTTCCTGTTCGGCTTTAATGGTTATCGGGGTGCCGTGCTGGTCCGAGCCGGATACCATCAGTACTTCGTTACCCTTTACACGGTGGTAGCGGGCAAAGATATCCGCCGGCAGGTAACATCCGGCAATCTGTCCCAGGTGGAGCGACCCGTTAGCATACGGCCAGGCCACACCGATGAAAATCTTCTCGCTCATGTTTGATGTCTTGAAACGGACAGGATGACCGGTCTAGAAGAAGGTCAGTACCCGTTCACCTTTCTCTTCTTTATAATGGGCATAGCCCTTCTTCAGGCAGCACTCAGCGCAGTAGCGCCGGGTCTCACCCTCTTCGTCTTCGACCCCGTCCTTTTCATCGACGGTCAGGTAGCGGTCGGGGTAGGGGATGGGTTTCCGGCACTCATCACATTTTATTTCGCCTAAAGATATACAGCCACGACGCATATGCACGCTCCTTTATACGTTTTAACACGAATCCTTTTCTCTATCCCAGGCCTTATCCAGCCTTAGCCAGGTTTGATATAGTTCTTTCCTCGGCAGTCCTGTTTCCCCGGCCACCGCGGCTACGGCCTCTTTAACCGTGGCCCCGGCCAGGTACATCTGGTGCAGTTGCCTCTCCACGCTCTCCGTCAACTCCGGTTTGTTCCTGGTTCCCCTGCCTTCGATGACCAGCGTGAACTCGCCCCTCGGCGCCGTGAAATGTTTGATTGCCTCGCTCACCGTTCCTCGATAGACCTCCTCGTGGAGCTTGGTAAGCTCGCGGCAGACGGCTATCCGGCGGTCGCCGAGGGTAGTCAGGATATCCTCCAGTGCCGCGGAAATCCGGTGCGGCGCTTCCAAGATGACAATCGTCCCCGGTTCACCGGCTATCGATTCCAGGGTGCGCCTTCGGGCGCTTGCTTTATTCGGCAGGAAGCCGATGTACGTAAATCTGTCCGTGGGCAGCCCGGAGACGGCCAGCGCCGTGGTGACCGCCGAGGGGCCCGGTACCGGCACGACCGTAATATTCTGCCGGCTGGCCGCCGCGATAAGCTCATAACCGGGGTCGGAAATGCCCGGCATCCCCGCCTCGGAAACTAGCGCTACGTCCCCGCTTTTAAGGCAGTCTAAAATATGCTCCAGCTTGGTGAGCTTGTTATGTTCGTAATAACTGGTCATGGGCGTCTTTATTTCATAGGCGTTGAGGAGACGCCTCGTCTTGCGGGTATCTTCGGCGGCAATAAGCTTCACCTCGCGGAGAAGGCGCAGGGCGCGGAGCGAAATATCCTCAAGGTTTCCGATAGGTGTGGCAATAATGTAAAGATTCGGCATTATTTACAGTCCTTAACCTGAATATTATAGAACGGCGCGCCTCCGCCTGTCTAGCTTTGAGCTTGCGGGGGAGCTTTATCTGGTATATCCCGGGAGAAGTGATGATAGGGCTGCCGGGGCGTGTTTAATCGAATTCCTGATTGAAGAGCGCCAGGAATATGATTAACGCTATGCCGACGATGGTGAATACCCCGAAGGTGATATTGCCGTAAATCCAGAGATTGGTGCCCGCGCCCAGGTTGGCATTGACATGAAACAGGCCGATGCCGCCGGCAACGAGAAAGATGATTGCCATTATTAAGAAAAAGATCAGCATAGCGATTCTCTATCCGTTACGATTTTAGTGAACGAATTATATATAGTGTGTGGTGAATTGTCAAATATTTACTGTTTTTTTTAAAAGCATTAAGCGGGCCGGTAGCCTCAATCCAGCGTAAAATAATTGTTTGCAAAATATATATTTTTTTTGCTATAATATAGAGCACAGATGTGCAGCGAAAAGGCTACTTCTAAGTTTAAACAGCTAAGGCGTTCCTACGGATTCGACGAAGTGGCCATTGTGCCCGGTGATGTTACCGTAAACCCCGACCAGACCAGCACTGATTTCCACATCAGTGATTTTGATTTCTCAATTCCCTTTGTAACCTCCGCCATGGACTCCGTGGTAGATGTCGATTTCGCTATACAGCTGGGTAAACTGGGGGGACTCGGTGTCCTCAATCTTGACGGTATACAGGCCCGCTATGAAAATCCCGGCGAAGTGCTGGATAAAATTGCCGGAGCCTCGGATGCCGAAGTGACCGCCCTGCTCCAGAAGGTATACCGGGAGCCGATAAAAGATAATCTTGTCGGCGACCGGGTACAGACAATCAAGAAAGCCGGCGTGACCTGCGCGATTTCACTGATACCGGCCAACACCAAGCGCCTGGCGCCCATCGTAGCCGAGGCCGGCGGCGATATTTTAGTGATACAGTCCACGGTCACCAGTGCCCGGCATATCTCCAAGAGCTACCGGGGCCTGATATTTACCGAGCTGTGCCAGCAGGTAAAAATGCCGGTAGTCGTCGGCAATTGCGTCAGCTACAGCGCCAGTCTGGAGCTGATGGAAACGGGAATAGCCGGGGTGCTGGTCGGGGTGGGACCCGGCGCCGCCTGCACCAGCCGGGAGGTCCTCGGACTCGGCGTGCCGCAGATAACGGCTACTATCGATTGCGCCGCGGCCAGAAACGAATATTACCGTGAATCGGGTAAGTATGTGCCCATAATCACCGACGGCGGTTTCAACAAGGGGGGCGATATCTGCAAGGCCTTTGCCGCCGGAGCCGATGCCGTCATGCTCGGCTCCAATTTTGCACGGACTAAAGAAGCCCCGGGACGCGGCTATCACTGGGGAATGTCTCACCCCCACCCCGCCCTTCCCCGCGGTACGCGTATCAAGGTGGGGACGACGACCACGCTGGAAAAGCTGCTCTTCGGTCCCGCTTCGGTAGTCCACGGCACGGAAAACCTCGTTGGGGCGCTGCGTACGGCGATGGGCTTCTGCGGCGCGGCCACCATCCAGGAATTTCATAGCGCCGAAATGGTCATCGCCCCGTCAATTGTCACCGAGGGCAAGTCCTACCAGATGATTCAGGGCGTCTAAGGCTTTTCAGGAAGAGCTTTTCTCCTCTCTTCAACTCCGGCAATATATTATCAACGGGGATGGTCTGTAAACTGGGTGGGGGAATCTTTTGACACTTTCCGTTTCTATAACTATGATTAACAGGTGATAACGTCAACGGAAAGAAAGGACTGAATTCATGGCCAAAATAGACTACGAAAAATACCTGGTAAGAAGACCCATCTACGAGGCCTTCGGCGGGACGAAGAACCGCCAGAGCCCCACCATGACCATGATGAGTAACAAGCAGGTGCCTGGGGCCAACGTGTATATGGAACCCGGCTGGATATACGGCATCCCCGACCCCAATCCCAGCCTCCATGAGCACGTTCATGAATACGACGAGATTGTGATGCACTGGGGCAGCGATTATAAGAGGCCGCAGGTGCTCGGTGGCGAGGTAGAATTTTACGTGGCCGGTCAGCCTGTCACCTTCAATACCACCAACGCCTTTTACCTTCCCAAAGGAACGCCGCACGGCCCGGTAACCTGGAAGAAATTCGCCCGCCCCCACATGCAGATGGCTATAATGCTCGGTACCGGCAGTGCCGGGGAAGCTTGGGAGAGCAGCGGTATCGGTGAAGAAAAGGGAGCCCCCCCGAAGATAATGGGGGATTTCGACTACGAGCAGTACGTGGTGCGGAGTCCATTGCGGGAGGCGGGCGCGGAATTCACTAAAGGGCGCACCAGTCCCACGATGACCTACATGAGCGGTGTCCAGGTGCCGGGCGTTAAGTACTATATTGAGATGGGCTGGACTTTCGGTATGCCGGAATCTAAGACCGCTGGCGCCGGCATGCCGGAGATGGTACACGAGAATTATGATAAGATTGTCCTGCACATCGGCGGTGACCCTGATAATCCGGAAGACCTCGGCGGCGAGGTAGAATTCTATGTCGGCGGCCAGCCGCTGACCTTTAATACGACCAGCGCGCTTTTTATCCCCCGGGGACTGCGCCACGGGCCGTTGCGCCTAAAGGAATACCGCAAACCCCATCTTGTCATAGCGATAATGTGCGGGGTGGGTACTCTAAAAGAGGGCTGGGGCGATAGCTTTATCACCCAACTTGGGAACGAGGTCGAACAGGCCTGATTAACCGGTTACTCGTATTCCTCTTCCTCTTCATCGGGTGGAGCTGCTGCATGGCTCTCTCCCCCGACTCTCGGCAGCAGGGCTTCCATCTTATCCCGTTTCCTTGAGGAGCGGGGAGGCAGCTTGTCGATAACCTTGCGCAGCTCCTTGAGTCCTCCGGTCTTCTTGGTATCGACTTCTACCAGAATGCCGTCCGCGCCGGCTTCACAAAGAGCTTTAAGTTCCTCCTCCCCGATGTCCGCCGGTGCGGGCACTATCAGGGGTTTGGAAATCAGGCGCGCCAGGTGCAGGAATATCATCAGCCGGTGCCATACCAGTAAATCGCTCTCCTCCGGTGTATCGGCGATAAGTACGGCGTCCACCGGAAGGTCGTTAACCGCCCTCAACAGGCCGTCATCCATTGACGATTCCACCTGCAAAATTCTGCCGACCTTTTCTTCCTGCGGGGTGTTGGAAATTCGCACCGACGCCGGGAATACTATGAAATCGCGCCCCGCTCCTATCAATGATGCCGTTTTTCTATCGCTGTTATCTTCCAGGTATACTCCCCAGGGAATATCCGGCAGGTTATCTACCATCGTCTGGATGGTTTTCGCCGTCGGGCGTGAATTACCAGGGCGGAGCAAAACGGCGCTGGCGCCTTCGGTGTAATCGACCGGATTGCCGGCTGCCCCGATTTCCAGGTCGGCGATGAGCGTGATTCGCCCCGCCGCTGCGGTTGGTCGGGCTGCCCGGAAACCCATCGGCTGGCTCGTGCCCTGGTTCGCTTTGAGAAATTCGTCTATAAGTTGGCTCATAATCTCCTTTGCGGGCGGACATGAATATTATAGGCAAATTTATCCGGTAATACAATATAGTACTAACTGGTACTATTTTTAATGTATTTTTTATGCCGATTTAATGGCCAATTTATATTTATAGGTTAGGATAGAATCAGAAAGGTAATTATTGCAGAGGAGGCTGACCATGATTAAGACAATTATCAGGATGGAGAACAATGAGGTGGTGGTGTTTGACGAAAACGGCGAGCAAATGCCCGAATACCAGGGGTACTATGCCCAAGTTAAAGATAAAATACTAACGGATGCATCAGAGGTCTCGGTATTCAATCACTGGTTCGGGCTGTCCCTCGAACCTGAAGTTGTACCCGGCGAGGTCTGGTAAAACAGGCAGTAGCCTGAATGGCACGGAAAGAGAGGCTTCTAGGTACTATGTTGACTACAGGTGATGTCGCCCGTATTTTTAATGTGCACCCCGCCACTGTCAGACGATGGTGTGAGTGGGGGAAGATAAGGTCTTACCGCACCAGCCCCCATGGTAACCGGAGGTTCCTCCGGGAGGACGTGGCCGTAGCATATATCTTGAGAGGTCTATTCACGAATGCCTGAAATTCAAACAGACGTAGCCTCGAATAGCCCCTGTTCGGTTCGGCACCCCGGTTCTATCATTCAATAAACCCCGGCAAAGGTTCGTTTTAATTTTCTACTTCGCGCAAGCATTCCCGCTAACTCAAGACATAAGTGGCCTTGGCAACACTTTTTGCCCCCATAGCTGTCCTTTATTACTAATTATAGGTACTAAAGTATATTGTCATATGACCTGAAAAATGCTATAATAATGCTTATGGCACGTGTCAACGACGATAGCAGCGGGCCTGCCGGTGTGAAAGGCGCAAAGATTGAACCCGAGTTCCTTTCCAGGATATCTCATGACTTTCGTACGCCCTTGAACATAATTATCGGCTTTACCGAGTTAATGCTCGATGAAGTGCCCGGTAAGATTAACGAAGACCAGAGGCGCAGTTTAAATGATATCCTGGGTAGCGCCAGAGGCCTGCTGGACATGGTAAACAATATGCTGGAGCAGTCGTAAGGTAATATCGGTAAAAAGGGCCCCTTTTTTCAAAAGGAAATAACATGGCTAAGATGGTACTTGTTGTCGATGATGAGCCGGCGCAGTTAAGACTGGTCGACCAGGTTTTAACCGGCAGCGGGTATGAGGTGGTGAAAGCCGGCAGCGGACAGGAAGCCATACGTGTCATTTACGAGAAGAAGCCCGATATCGTCCTCCTGGATGTCATGATGCCAGAAATCGATGGCTGGCAGACCTGCCGCTTAATCCGCGAGGTCAGTGATATACCCGTTATTATGCTCACCGGGAAGCGTAATTCCGAGGATGATATCGTGCACGGTCTTGAATGCGGCGCCGACGAATACCTGGTGAAGCCTGTGGGGAACCGCGAGCTGCTGGCCAGGGTGCGGGCGGCATTAAGGCGCGCCGAGAAGCCTTCTTATATGAATCGGAATAAAAAAATAACCTTCGCCAATGATTACCTCACCGTGGACGTGGCGGAGCGCAGGGTTGCCGTCAACGGGGAGCGGCTGAAGCTTACGCCGCGCGAGTTCCGCCTGCTTTCGTTACTCGTGGAAAACGCCGACCGCATCCTTTCGCACCAGCAGGTCCTGGAAAACGTGTGGGGGTGGGAATATATCGACGACGTGGACTATGTCCGTATTTACATTTCACATCTGCGCCAGAAGATAGAACCGAACCCCTCCCAGCCCAGGTATATCTTAACCGAACCGGGTGTCGGCTATTACTTCAGCAGCGTCAGCTGATACGTGGATAGATACTGTATCGCTTGTTTTTGCCGAACAACTCCCAAGCTGGTATAATCTATCAGAAATTCTATTCTGCATAGCGGGAGCGTGTTCGGATATTCATGACTGTTAAGGTGGAATTCCTAAAGTCGATTCCGTACTTTTCGGGGCTGGCCGATTCCGAAATAGACTCGGTCAGCAGGTATGTTTTCGAAAGAAAAGCCGAGCGGGGCGAGATTTTGAGCTTCGAGGATGAGTCGGCGGACGTGCTGTACTTCGTCGTCGGCGGCGCGGTGAAGGTCTTCAAGACATCTGCCGACGGTAAAGAGCAGATATTCCGTATCATCCATCCCGGCGAGTCATTCAACGATGTGTCCATTTTAAGCGGAAGGCCGAACCTGATAAGCGCCGAGGCCATGGGCCCGGTTGTTCTGAACGCGATAAAGAAGGATGACCTGAAAGTCGTCCTCCGGGAGCATCCGCAGATAGCTCTGAACGTAATCCAGGTATTATCGCGCCGGGTACAGGAACTGGTATCGCTGGTTGAGGATTTCTCCTTCCGTCGCGTAACCGGCAGGGTCGCCAAGATGCTGCTCGAGTACGCCGGAGATAGAGTCGGTGAAAGGCCCCGCCTTACCCAGCAGGAAATGGCTTCGATGATAGGCACCGCCCGCGAGATGGTGGGCAGGTCGCTCAAGAACCTGGAATCACAAGGCGCTATCAGGCTGGAGCGTAACCGCGTTGTAATTACAGACCAGGAAGCCCTTAAAGAACTGGCGGGTATAGACTGATGAGAGAAATGTCGCAGACAAAAGTCGGTTTTCAAGTTATAATTTAGTTTATATGGAGACAGGAATATGGGATATATACCGGTAATAGACGAAGAGAAGTGTGACGGTTGTGGTCTATGTGTTGGTGTATGCGTCTGTGGCGCCCTTGTGCTGGTAGATAATACCGTAAAGGCTATCGAAGTGGATGAGTGCCGGTGGTGCACTCTCTGCGAGCTCGTATGTCCTCACGAAGCTATTACCTGTCCCTTTGATATTGTTATTGAGAACAAATAGGATTCGGCGCGAGTCTCCCCATCGCCGGTTCATCCTGTAATTCTTTAATCCTTCTCTGTACGAATGCCCTTATCGCCTTATTTCAGCTTTTTCATTAGCTCGTTTTCTTTGGGACAAAAGTCGCATACAATGCTCTTCTCCTAGACTAGAATATTCATGAGTGCTGGACGGGGGTTGTATGATGAAGCAGAGAGTTAAAGAAAGAGATGTAGAGAAGCCTGTTGCAGACCAGTGCCATCATTACTGGGTAATTGAGGTAGCCAACGGCCCTAAAAGCCGCGGGCAATGTAAATATTGCGGTACGACCAGGGATTTTCTAAATTCGTTCCCGGACTTTAACCCGCTAAAAAAGAGCGGTAATCCGCTTACCCTGCCCGAGTTGCCCGGGGTGGAAGTGGACGAAGACAGCAAGTCCTGAACGCAGGAGTAAACGACGATGGAACGGGCCCTGGCGGGACTGAAGTCCGGCGATATCGTAACTATCAGGTTTTTACGCGACGGCGAAAACAGGAAATCCGAGATTGTGGCCTAGCCCCCGGTTAGTCCACCCTTATTTCTATTTCCTCGGGGGTAACTTTTTCCACGTAGAGCTTAATGCTGTCTATGGTTATATCGCGTTTTCTCTTGGGGAAAAACAGGTTCCACGCATATCCCTGGTAGCCGGTGCTCTTTCTCTGGGCGATTGAATAGACTTCTTCCGACGGCATTCCGGCGTAGATAATGCGGTCCTTGCCGAGTTTTAGATGAAACTCTCCGCCGACAGGTATTACTACCGTTTTACTCGCGCCTATTGACTGGTCCATATTTCCTCCTGTGTTTTGCCTGGTTTATATTATATACCTTGTCTCTCCTAAATAGCTTCAACTGCTCATTTGTTGTAAGATATAGGTATTATGGGAAATGCGGTCAGGCGGCTGGCGGTACTGGGGTCGACCGGCTCTATCGGACGGCAGACGCTGGATGTCGTCCGCGCCCTGCCGGACTATTTTCGCGTCATCGGGTTGGCCGCCGGAAGAAATACCGACTTGCTGGCGGAACAGGTAAAAGAGTTTAAACCGGAATTTGTCAGCTTTACAGCGTCACCTGAAGATAAAGAGACGAGAAACCGGCTGATTGCCGCAGGATGTAAAATATTATCTCTAGAGGAAATCGCCTCTCACCCGGATGCGGATATTATTGTTGTGGCTACATCAGGGACGGTCGGGCTGGGGGCGACGCTGGCGGCGGTAAAGGCCGGCAAGACTATCGCCCTCGCCAATAAAGAATCGCTGGTGGCTGCCGGCGAAATAATTATCGCCGAAGTCGAGAAAAGCGGCGCCCGGATTCTACCCGTCGATAGCGAGCACAGCGCCATCTGGCAGTGCCTCAATGGAGAGAAGCAGTCGGCGCGCCGCATCCTTCTTACCGCGTCCGGCGGGCCTTTCCGGGACTATTCTAAGGCGCAGATGACCGGGGTAACCGTGGAGCAGGCCTTAAAGCACCCTTCCTGGCAGATGGGCAGGAAGGTAACTGTAGATTCGGCTACCCTTATGAATAAAGGCCTGGAGGTTATCGAAGCGCGCTGGCTATTTAACGTGTCCATCGACGATATAAAGGTGCTGGTTCATCCCCGGAGCATCGTTCACTCCATGGTGGAATTCGCCGACGGCTCGGTAAAGGCGCAGTTGAGTCGTCCCGATATGCGCCTGCCCATCCAGTACGCGCTGACCTATCCCGACCGTCTTGCCAATCCTTCGCTGCCGTCTCTCGACTGGAGCAATTTCCCCGACCTTACATTCGAAGAGCCGGACACGGATAAATTTCCCTGTCTCCGGCTGGCCATCGAGTCGGGCAGGGAGGGGGGAACTTTCCCCGCGGTGCTCTGCGCCGCCGATGAGGCGGCCGTTGACCTTTTCCTTTCGCGTCGCATACGATTTATCGATATTGCCCGTCTGGTGGAGCTGATGCTCGAAAAACACCGGAAGATAGCCCACCCTTCGCTGGAAGAAATCATGGTGGCAGGGGACCGGGCGCGGGAGCTTGTTTTTGAACTTGCCGGGGAGGAAGATAAATGATACTGACGTTGGTAGCGGGAATAATCGTCCTTTCCGTGCTCATTATCGTCCACGAACTGGGGCACTTCGCTGCGGCCAAGGCCACCGGCGTCTGGGTGGAGGAATTCGGTATCGGCTTCCCGCCGCGATTGTACGGAAAGAAATGGGGCGAAACGATATATTCCATTAACTGGATACCCTTCGGCGGTTTTAACAAGATATCCGGAGAAGTAGACCCCACCACCCCGAGGGCGCTGGCCGCTCGGGGTTACGGCGTCAGGCTGCTGGTTCTCGCCGGCGGCATATTGATGAATCTTATCCTGCCCTTCGTGCTTCTGGCCGTGGCGTACATGGTCCCTCACGATATGGCCGCTGGAACGATTGTTGTGGAAGATGTCGAAGCGGGTTCGCCGGCGGATGTTGCCGGTATCATGCCGGGAGATACTCTTCTCAAGCTAAACGGCAGGACATTGAATCATAAAGGTGATTACTCGCGGTATCTCATGCTTAATATGGGCGGGGAAATTACTATTTCCCTTGAACATGCCGATGCAACGGTGGAGGATGTCAGCCTCGTAGTGCCCTGGAGACCGACGGAGCAGGGAAGGACCATCGGCACTTTATCCAGAAACGTGGATTTAACCGTTGAACCGGAGAGCCTGCCTTTCTGGGAGGCAATCCCCGTCGGAGCGCGTTCCTGTATCGAGACCCTTGTCCTCTATAAAAACGGGATAGTCGGCATGATTATCGGCACGATACCTTTCGTGCCGGCCGGGCCGGTGGGTATCGTGCAGGTTACCGGGGAGGTAGCTCATACCGGGATAAGTCCGGTGCTGGAACTGGCGGCCTTTATCAGCATCGCCATCGCCATTACCCAGTTGATACCGCTGCCGGCTCTGGACGGGGGGCGCATTGTCTTTGTCCTGATGCAGTGGCTCCGGCGGGGTAAACGGGTTTCGCCTCGCGTGGAAGGCATCGTGCACTCCGTCGGATTTATGATATTACTGGCATTAATGGTGCTGATTACCTACCAGGATATCGCTCGATGGATAAGCGGGGAGAGCTTGCTGGGATGAACCCTCGCAGGATGAGTAAGGCTATAAATATCGGCAATGTCGCCATCGGCGGCGGCGCGCCCGTCGTGGTGCAGTCGATGACCAAGACGGATACCCGTAACGCCCGGGCCACCATCGACCAGATTAAAGATTTAGAGGATTGCGGCTGCGAGCTGGTGCGCGTGGCCGTGCCGGACGCGGAAGCCGCCCGCGCTATAGTTGACATAAAGAAGGGCATCAAGATACCGCTGGTCGCCGATATACACTTCGATCACCGCCTCGCTTTGAAGTCGCTGGAAGCCGGTGCCGACGGACTCCGCCTTAATCCGGGTAATATTGAGGAGGCGGATAAGGTCAAAAAGGTGGCTGTGGCGGCCAGGGAGAGGGGAGTGCCCATACGCATCGGGCTGAACGCCGGCAGTCTGCCGAAGACCGATAACCCCAATCTGACTGTCGCCGAGCGTATGGTAGCGTCCGCTCTGGAGCAGATACAACTGCTTGAAAGTCTCGATTTCGACTTAATAAAGGTCTCGCTGAAGGCTTTCGATGTCCCTACCACCATCGAGGCGTACCGGGATATAGCGGATAAGATACCGTATCCCCTGCATATCGGCATCACCGAGGCCGGCACGCCCCGGACGGGCATTATCCGCAGCACGGTGGGCATCGGCACTTTGCTCTGGCTGGGTATCGGCGATACCATCCGCGTTTCGTTAACCACCCACCCCCGCGAGGAGGTATTTGCCGCTTACGAGATTTTAAAGAGCCTTAATCTGCGACAGCGCGGGCCTGTCCTCGTTAGCTGCCCCACCTGTGGCCGCACCGAGGCTGACGTGGTAAAATTGGCGGAAGCGGTCGAGAAAAGGCTGCAAAACATAGATAAGCCGATTAAGGTGGCCGTCATGGGCTGCGTGGTCAACGGCCCCGGCGAGGCCAAAGACGCCGACGTCGGCATCGCCTGCGGTAAAGGCAGGGGCGTTATCTTTAAAAAAGGTAAAAAGCTGGCCACGGTGGAGGAAAAAGACTTCCTCACCGCCCTGATGAAAGAGGTGGAGGGGTTTTAGAGATGGGAGATGGTACGAAAGAGAATCCCTATACCCGTAAGGATGTAATAAAGAAGATAGAAGAGAATGGAGGTACAGCCGAAGGGTTAGACCTTTCAGGGAAGGTGTTTGAGACTGGTATTGACCTTCGAAAACTTGACCTCAGCGGAATTATTCTTAGAGAGGCTTATTTTAAGAGCATACACCCTGGGGTGGCATATTTATTTAACGGCGTGCACCTTGAGGGAGCTATTTTGATGCACACTCACCTTGAGGGGGCTAATGCAATGAACGCTCATCTTGAAGGAGCTGATTTAACGGAAGCCCACTTTGATGGGGCTTACTTAACGAGCGCCCACCTTGAGGGGGCTTATTTGTGGGACACTCATCTTGAAGGAGCTAATTTAGTGGAAGCCTACCTTGAGGGCGCTTATTTACACGGAGCAAAGGTATCTCCTGATACTAGACTAGAAGGTATAGACTGGGGAAACTATATTCTTGGTGAGGAGAAAGAGTCATCGTTCTATTTGGCAGCACTTACTTATCGACAACCGAAGATATGGTATACCAATGCTGGGTTATATGATATAGCGGGTAGATTTTTCTTCAGAGAGATGACAGCCAGAAGAAAAGCAATGAGATGGTGGCCAAATCCCCTTAATAGGATTTTTTCAAAGCTTGTTTCTATTCTTTGCGGCTATGGAGAAAGACCTGAAAGAGTCGTCGTTTCAGCATTAGTTATAATTTTTGGTATGGCAATAGTATATATATTTGGTGGGCTAAATCCGGCATATGGTATATATTTTAGTGCCGTATCATTTACTGCTTTAGGCTATGGTAGCTGGGTAAATACCACCAGTGATGCAATAAGGGGATTAGGAGCGGCGGAATCTTTTCTCGGCGTTTTTATGATGGCACTGTTCCTGGTTACCTTTACCCGTAAAATGACAAGATAAAAGGCGTCCAAGAGGGGCGCAGCCCCTCTTCCTTAACCTCCCCCTCTCCTGTGACACCTCGTCAGGAGAGGGGGATACAGGGGGTAAGGTAGATAAAAAACAAGGAGTCTTAGATGAAAAAGAAGCTATTAATAGCACTGGCAGCGACCGTATTTTTAGTCTCGTTTGCCCTGACGGGCTGTCAGGGGGGCATATCGCAGGAACTCTATGACAAGGTTTTAGCCCAGTTCAACGAAGCCCAGGAAAAAATTAACGAGGCACGGGATAATATCAGCACTATGGAAGCGGAAAAAGACGTACTGCTGGACGAGCTTGATGAAGCAAAATCCAAAGCCGGCGAGCTTGAAGGCATGGTAAATAGTCTTAAGGAAAAGTATGAGCTGGTCGGGGCCACGCCTGCGGAAACCGCCGCGAAAATCGTCAAATACTACCATGATACCCACGAATACAGCATGACCGACCTGTTTATTTGCTCGGATATGGCCGGGGAAGTCTGGAATATGCTCAAAGCACAGGGAATAGACGCGGTCATCGCTATAGGTAATACCAGCAGCCCCGTTGCTGATATTCTCCAGTGTAACCATGCCTGGGTCCTGGCCGAGGTCGCCCCCGGAGAGCACCTGGCTCTGGAGGCCACCGGCGGCTATGCTATTACGGAAAGTGAGAACCCCTATTATTATAAAGGGTGGTACTTCGATAGCCCCGCCGGATTGAAGAGCTATAACGACATGGTTAGAGAATATAATATACTTATCGGTGTAAGGAACCAGATTAACGATGCAGTAACGGAGGCCATGAATATACACAATGACAACTTAACTAATCCGACTGAGGCAGATAAATGGAAGACCGTGTACGACAAGCTTGTCGAACTGAAAGACGCCCAAGAAGACCGACTCAATGAGTTGATGAGTGAGGTAACCCAGCTAGCTAAAAGACTATGATAAAACGTAAGAGGAGTTAAGAGTGCGCATATCAAAGCTGTTCGGCAAGACATTAAGAGAGGTTCCCGCCGACGCGGATACGGTAAGTCACCGTCTGCTGGTCAGGGCGGGGATGGTCAACCAACTGGGTGCTGGTATTTATTCCTACCTGCCGCTGGGCTGGCGGGTGCTGAAGAAGATAGAAAATATCATCCGCGATGAGATGGATAAAGCCGGCGGCCAGGAAGTCAACCTGCCAGTGCTCCAGCCTTTCGAGATGTGGCAGCAGAGCGGGCGCGACCAGGCCCTGGGCAAGGTGCTTTTTTCTCTCTATGACCGCCGTGAACGACGGCTGGCCCTCGGTCCTACCCATGAAGAGGTAATTACCCAGCTGGCCGGCCGCTATGTCAACAGCTACCGCGACCTGCCCCAGCTCATCTACCAGATACAGGTCAAGTTCCGCGACGAACCGCGTCCCCGGGGCGGACTGATAAGGGTGCGCGAGTTCCATATGAAAGACCTGTACAGCTTTGATATCGATGAAGCCGGACTGGATATAAGCTATCGGAAAATGGTACAGGCTTACCAGAACATCTTCGAGCGCTGCGGCGTGGAGACAATGCTCGTTGAAGCCGATAGCGGCGCCATCGGCGGGAAGGACTCCCGCGAGTTTATGGTGGTCGCGGAAAGCGGCGAGGACGAAATTATCTATTGTCCCGGCTGCAACTATGCCGCCAACGCGGAAAAGGCGGTGAGCGTTAAAGAAAAAATAGATAACGGCAAGCCCTCGCCCGTGGAGGAAGTCGCCACGCCCGGCATGGGGACGATTGAAGAGGTGGCCGGTTTTCTTAATATTTCCCAGAACCAGACGCTGAAAGCGGTCTTCTATATCGCCGACGGAGAGATGGTCTTCGTGGTGATTCGCGGCGACCTGGAGGTGAACGAAATCAAGCTGAATAATCTACTCAAGAGCGCCGAACTGCGCATGGCCACCGAGGCGGAAGTCATCGAGGCCGGTTTGGTTGCCGGCGCCGCCTCGCCGGTCGGATTAAAGGGCCTTAAAGTTGTCGCTGACGACTCCGTGACCTCGGCTTCCAATCTCGTCGCCGGAGGCAATAAGCCGGATACTCATATTAAGAACGTCAACTACCCCCGCGACTTCAAGGCGGATATCGTGGCGGATATCGCCACCGCCCGCCCGGGCGATAAATGCCCGGCCTGCGGCGGTACGTACTCGTCGCGGCGGGGCATAGAAGCCGGGCATGTCTTTAAGCTGGGCACGAAATACAGCGAGACGTTCGACGCCGTGTTCATCGATGAAAAGGGCGGGACCCATCCCATCGTCATGGGCTGCTACGGCATGGGGCTCTGTCGACTGATGGCGGCTGTAATCGAGCAGAACCACGACGACAAAGGCATTATCTGGCCGGCGGCCATCGCGCCATATCATGTCTATCTCTGCCCGTTGTACCGTGAGGATACGAAGGTGGCCGATGTGGCCGAAAAGCTGTATGAAGAGCTTGAGACGGCCGGAATTGAGGTGCTTTTCGACGACCGCCAGGAGTCGCCCGGCGTTAAGTTCAACGACGCCGATTTGCTCGGCATGCCGTACCGCGTAACCGTCAGCCCGCGTACCCTTCAAAATAATAGCGTAGAACTCAAGCGACGCTCCGAAAAAGAATCCGAACTGGTGCCGCTGGAAGAGATAGCAGCCAGGCTTGTTGAATTGGTCGAGGGTTAGTTGACTGCCGTAAAGCCCATCATTGAAGTACAGAACCTCCGCAAGACCTACGGCAATACCGTTGCCGTGGACGATATCTCGTTTGAAGTAAACCAGGGGGAAATTTACGGCCTCCTCGGCCCCAACGGCGCCGGCAAGACCACCACGGTCGAGTGTTTACAAGCGCTCAGGAAGCCCGATTCGGGTAATATCCGTGTGCTCGGGCTCGACCCGCGTACTCAGGCGCAGGCGTTACGACGGCGCATCGGCTCCCAGCTTCAGGAGTCGGCCCTGCCCGACCGCGTTAAAGTCTGGGAAGCCCTCGATTTGTTCGCCTCGGTCACCCCGAACGCCCTGGACTGGCGGATGCTCCTCAAGCAGTGGGGCCTCGCCGAAAAACAGAAAGCCAGTTTTTCGAGTCTGTCCGGCGGACAGCGACAGCGCCTTTTTGTCGCCCTCTCGCTGGTAAATAACCCCGAGGTGGTTTTCCTCGATGAAATGACCACCGGCCTCGACCCCGCCGCCCGTCATGTTGCCTGGGACCTTATCCGGGCTATCCGGGATAGCGGCACCACCGTGGTGCTGGTTACCCATTTTATGGACGAAGCCGAGGAACTCTGCGACCGCATCGCCATTGTCGACCGGGGCAGAATAGTGGCTTCGGATACACCCCGGGGACTTATTGCCACCCACGCCAGCGAGGTGCGTGTTATTTTCACCACGGAGCAGGCCGACATTTCCTGGCTGTCTGAAATCCCCGAGGTGCGGGATATCATCAGAAAAGGGCCGAGAGTAGAAATAGAAGGCAGCGGGCCGGTGCTGGCCCTGGTGGCGGCGGCTCTGGTGCAACATGGAATTGTTCCCGCCGACCTTCGGGTGGAGCAGCCGACGCTGGAAGATGTCTTCCTGAAACTGACCGGGCACGGTACTGGAGATTAGATGCGTACGCTTATAAAGCTGTCATGGCTGGAAATAAAGCTGTTTATCCGTGAGCCCATCACGATGGTCTTTACTCTCGCCTTTCCTGTTATCGTCCTTTTTGTCATGGGAGGTGTCTTCGGCAATACGCCTGACCCCGAATATTACCGGGGTGTCGGTGCCATTGACTATTACGTGCCCGCCTACTTCGGACTGGTGATATCGGCTATCGGTGTGGTGGCGTTACCGGTACTTCTTGCCGGATATCGTGAAAGGGGTGTGCTGCGTCGTTTTCGAGCCTCATCTCTCTCGGTATGGACGGTTCTCGGCTCACAGGTAATTGTCAGCTTTGTTATTTCAATAATTGGCAGCGTTCTGGTGATGGTTCTGGCTATGATAGTCCATTCCACGCACCTGCCGGAATTACCGGCTCTCTTGGTGGGGGCCTTCGTATTGGCGAATTTATGTTTCATATCACTGGGGTTCTTCCTGGGGGCTGTCCTGCCGTCTACCCGGGCGGCGCAGGGACTGGGCTTAATACTCTTTTTTATCATGCTGATACTCGGTGGCGCCGGCCCGCCCCCCGAAGTTCTCACTGGTGCCATGGAGATTATCGGGAAAATTACGCCCCTGCGTCACGTCATCCTGATGTTGCAGGACCCCTGGCTGGGTTTCGGCTGGCACACAAGTGCCTCCCTGGTGGTGGCGGGGATAACAGTCGTGGCGGCATTGCTGGCGGCGCGTTTCTTCCGCTGGGAGTAAGATAATCTTACTGAGTCCGTAATGTCGCGCCCAGTTCTCCGGTAAGCCGTTTCAGGATTTGCTCCTGTACTTTATTGACTTCTTCGTCGGTCAGGGTGTGGGTGGGCGACTGGTATACCAGCCGGTAAGCGAGCGATTTCTTGCCCGCATCCACCTGCCTGCCGGAATAAACGTCGAAGAGTTTCACCTCGCTTATCAGGGAGAAGCTCTGGATGATATCAAGGATTTTCTGGTGCGTTACATCGGCATCAACCACGAGAGCCAGGTCCCTGATGGTGCTCGGGAAGCGCGGTATCGGCTGGAACATCTCGTAAATGGCCGCGAAGGGCGACAGCGCCGACACGTTGATTTCGAACAGGCACACCGGCCCGTCAATCTCGAAAGCGTCGGCCACCTTGGGGTGAAGTTCGCCGATAACGCCCAGTTTCACTTTCATGTCCTTTTCTTCGATAACTATGGCGGCCTGTCGGGCGGGATGCAGTCCTTCGTCGTTACTTCTCTCGAAGCCGACGGTCACGTCCAAATGTCCGAGCAGGCCTTCGATGACTCCCTTAACGTCGTAAAAATCGGACGAACCGTCGCTGCCCAGCCATGACCTCTCGACCCTGGGTCCGCTCATAATGCCGCACAGTATCTCCGGTTCGTCGGGCAGGTCGTTTTCCCGGGGCAGGTATATCTTGCCCACCTCGAAGAGCCTGATGCCGCCATCTTCGTGCCGGCGGTTGGAGGCCAGGGCGGATAACAGGTTGGCGCGCAGGTTCGGGCGCAGGTATTCCTGGTCGGCCGTCAGCGGCTTAACCACGCGTAAAGGCAGCGGCTCCGGGGGACGGGGTTCCGGCACCAGGTTGCTCAATGCCTCGAGGCCGGTCAGCGAATAGGTCATTATCTCCTGGAAGCCGTAGCCCACCAGACATTGTCTTATTTTCTTCTTCAGGCCGAGGACGGGCTCCGGATGCTGCTGGGGTATCGGGTCGTCCAGCATGGTGATGGGAATCTTATCGTAGCCGATAATGCGGGCGACCTCCTCGATAAGGTCGACGTCATATTTAATGTCGCTGCGCCAGTAGGGCGCTTTAACGGATATCTTTGAGCCTTCCGCCCGGCACTCGAAGCCCAGCGAGGTCAGCGCGTTCACTATACGGTCGCGACTGACACTGATGCCGATGACTCGCTTTATTTTCTCCGGGGCCAGGGTAATAGGCTCGGGTTCCTTTTTACCGGGGTAATTATCGATGATGCCCCCGGCGACTTTCCCCCCGCCCAGCTCCGCGATAAGCTGCGTGGCGTGACGCAGGGCGGGGATGGTCATTCCGGCGCTGATGCCGCGCTCGAACCGCATCGAGGCCTCGCTCGATAGACCGAGGTGGTGGCTGGTGTAGTGAATGCTGGCCGCTTTGAAGCTGGCGGCTTCCAGCAGGATGGACGTGGTGACTTCGGTAACCTCGCTGTTGAGACCGCCCATGACCCCGGCGATGGCCACCGTCCCTTCGCCGTCGGCTATGGTCAACATGTCGCCGGAAAGTTTGCGTTCTTCTTCGTCCAGTGTATAGAATTTTTCACCTTCAGATGCCCGGCGCACGGTTATCTTCTTTTTACGGAGAGTATCGTAGTCGAAGGAGTGCAGGGGCTGCCCGTACTCCAGCATGATGTAGTTGGTAATATCGACGATGTTGTTTATCGGGCGCTGGTCGCAGGCGATGAGTCGCTCCTGCAGCCAGGCGGGCGATTCGGTTATCTTGACGCCGGTGATGAGGCTGGCGCAGTACCTGGGGCACAGGTCGGGGTTGGCGATTTCTATCGTTACCTGCTTATCTATCGGGCTGTTGGTTTCTTTATATTCGATTTCCGGGATATGCATTTCCTGTCCGCTTAGGGCGGCGACTTCGTGGGCAATGCCGACCACCGAAAGGCAGTCGGGGCGGTTGGGCGTGATGTCGATATCGAGGACGGTATCACCCATATGTTCGGCCAGCGGCTTCCCGATTTCCGCCTCCGCCGCTAGTATCAGGATGCCTTCGTGGCTTTCGGATATTCCAAGCTCCTTCTCGGAGCAAATCATGCCGCGGGAAACAACGCCGCGAATCTTGGCCTGTTTCAATTCCTCGACTTCGCCGTTATAAGGATTTGTCAGGCGGGCGCCGACTCTGGCAAAGGCGATTTTATCGCCGACATTCAGGTTAGGGGCGCCGCAGACCACGGTCTCCTGTTCCTTGCCTGAATCTACTGTAGCCAGGCGGAGCCGGTCAGCATTGGGGTGGGGCTCTACCGCCGTTATCTGCCCGACGACGACGTTATCCCAGCCGCCGCCGGTGGTTATTATCTCGGTCACCTCGAACCCGGCCATTGTCAGCCTCTCGGCCATCTCGGCCGGGGGCAGGCTAACGTCCACGTAATCTTTAAGCCAGTTTAACGGTACTTTCATAATTACGCTCTAAAATTGCCTTAGAAATCTAAGGTCGCTGGTAAAGTACGACCTAACATCATCGACGCCATAGCGTAGCATATGTGGTCTCTCGACACCTATGCCGAAGGCAAAGCTGGTATATTCCTCCGGGTCGATGCCGCCCCGCCGCAGCACGTCGGGGTGGGTCATGCCCGCTCCCAGTATTTCTATCCAGCCGGAGTTAGCGCAGAGACGGCAGCCGCTGCCGCGGCAAACAATACATTCGATGGCCATTTCCACACCCGGTTCGACAAATGGGAAGTAATCAACGCGGAAACGCACCTTTCTATCCTCACCGAAGAAACGCCGGGAGAACTCGTACAGCGTCCCCTTAAGGTCAGCCATGGTAATGCCCCTGTCAACGGCGATGCCGTCAACTTGTGAGAACATAGGGATGTGGGTGGCATCGCTGGCCTCATAGCGGAAAAGCCTGCCCGGTTCGACGGCCCGTATCGGCGGCTCCATTTTCTCCAGAGTTCGCGCGGTGACCGCCGTGGTGTGGGTGCGCAGCAAAGGCTGTCTCTTGCCTTTCGGCGTATCAATCCAGAAGGTGGACATAGAGTCGCGGGCGGGGTGTTCGGCGGGGATATTCAACGCCTCGAAGTTATAATAGTCCCACTCCACGTCGGGGCCTTCGATTATCTGGAAACCCATGGAACCGAATATCTCGCACATTTCGTTAATCGTCTGTGTTATCGGGTGCAGGTGACCGACCGGGTAGGGTCGACCCGGCAGGCTAATGTCGATTTCTTCCCTGGCCGTCTCGGAGGCCAGCTGCGCATCGCGGAGAGATTGCCCTTTCTGACCGGCGCTGCTATCGAGCAGAGTTTTAAGCTGGTTGGCGGCGGCTCCCACGGCCTTCTTTTCTTCTATAGACAAAGTCGAAAGGCTGCGCAGAATTTGAGTCAGCGGGCTTTTCTTGCCCAGGTAATGAATGCGCCACGATTCCAGGTCTCTGGCATCGTTAATGCCGTCCAATTGCTTCAGGGCTTCCGCTTTGATTTCTTCGATTTTCTCTAACATTATTCCGCCTGTTAAAAGTATCCCCTTCCTTTGTTGAAGGGAAGGGGAACTAAGCAAGATGATTTTCAGTTCTGGTGGTTTTAGTCCTGGCCTTTCCCTCCAGCGAGAGTTACCAGGCTGCTAAAGCTTTCTGGCTCCCTGACGGCCATATCGGCCAGTATCTTCCGGTTTATTTCTATGCCGGACTTCTTCAATCCGTCCATGAATTTACTGTAAGTCATTCCCTGGGCGCGGCAGGCGGCGTTAACGCGCAGAATCCAGAGTCGCCTCATGTCACCTTTTCGCTCGCGCCGGTGGAAATAAGCGTAGCTCAACGACTTTATCATGGACTCTTTGGCGCGCTTGATTAGCCGGTGCTTGGTGCCCCGGTGGCCCTTGGTCATGGCCAGTACTTTCTTATGTCGCTGGTGTGAGGTTACCCCTCTTTTTACTCTGGGCAATGGATGGTTCCTCCTGTCTATTTGACCCCGTACGGTATCAGCCTTGATATACGCTTGCGGTCCCGGGGATTCAATTCTATCATCTCGTCGAACTGGCGTCTCACCCGCTTGGCTTTCTTGGTGCGAAGGTGACTTTTCGGCCCCTTGACGCGCATGATTTTGCCGCTGCCCGTAATATGGAAACGGCTCTTGGCTCCTTTATGCGTTTTGAGTTTTGGCATTCTCGGGTTCCTTTTCCTCTTCTTCTTTTGCTTTGGGCTTGGAACTGGCCGGGGCCAGGATGATATCCATCCTTCTCCCCTCCATGACCGGCTTCCTCTCCAGCGAGGACACATCGCTCAATTTCTCCGCCATCCGCTGTAGAATCTTCCAGCCCAGGTCCGGATGCGTTATTTCGCGCCCCCGGAACATCAATGTTACTTTAACTTTATCGCCGTCAACCAGTAGCTTCTTGGCCGTCCTGGCTTTGGCTTCAAAATCATGGATACCTATCTTGGGTCGCATGCGAATTTCTCTTAGCAATGAGACCTTCTGGCCTTTTTTCGCCTGTTGCTCCTTCTTCTGCTGCTCGTACTTGAACTTACCGTAATCAAGCAGGCGACATACGGGAGGTACTGATGTGTGCGCTACCTCAACGAGGTCCAGGTTATGCTTTCTCGCCGTCTCCCGTGCCTGAATCAGGGGCATGATACCGAGCTGCTCCCCCTTCTCCCCAACCAGGCGAACCTCTCTAGCGATTATTCGCTCGTTGACACGAAGTTGCTTAATTATGTCCTTTTAAACCTCCTCCAAGCGCAGGTATCCTACGAACAAAAACTATACCATATTTTCGTAGTGAAATCAACTCCCCGAACTTGAGAAAACGGTACCGTCTACAATTTTACACCTTGTCGGCGATTTCCCCGGTCAGGATTTTCAGGAAGTCGGACAGGGGCTGGGTGGGCAATTGCTCCCCGCTGCGGGGTCGCACGGAAACGGAGTTATCCGCCACCTCTTTATCCCCGATTACTACCATGTAGGGTATCTTTTGCAACTGCGCCTGCCTGATTTTCAGGTTCATCCTTTCGGAACGGTCGTCCACTTCTGCCCGCACTCCGCGACTCTTCATTTCTTTCTCAATCTTGCGGGCGTGGTCGATATGGCGGTCGGCTATAGGAATTATCTTGACCTGCACCGGCGCCAGCCATACCGGGAAGGCGCCGGCATAGTGTTCGATGAGCAGCCCGAAGAATCGCTCCCAGGCACCGAGCAGAGCGCGATGTATTATGTAAGGGCGGTGCTCCTGGCCATCCGCTCCGATATAAACCATGTCGAAGCGCTCCGGCAGGTTGAAATCGAACTGTATAGTGGTCATTTGCCACTCGCGTCCCAGAGCGTCCTCGATTTTCAGGTCGATTTTGGGGCCGTAGAAAGCTCCGCCGCCTTCATCGACCTCGTAATCGAGTTTGTTTTCATCGATGACCATGCGCAGAGCGTTCTCGGCATCCTGCCACATCTTTTTCGTGCCGATTGACTTTTCGGGTTTGGTGGACAGGTAAACCTTGTACTTGTGGAAGCCAAAGGCTTGCCACATATGCAGCGAGAAACGCAGTACTTCTGACAGCTCGCTGTTCACCTGTTCCGGCGTGCAGATAATATGGGCGTCGTCCTGTGTAAAACCTCTTACCCGCAGCAGGCCGAGTAGCACGCCGCTGCGCTCGTAGCGGTAGACGGTGCCCAGCTCTGCCCAGCGTAAAGGTAAATCGCGGTAGGAGCGTATCTGGGATTTATAAGCGAGCATGTGGAACGGGCAGTTCATCGGCTTTAAGTAATATTCCTGCTCGTCGATGGTGATGGGTGAATACATGTTCTCCTGGTAAAAGTCCAGGTGACCGCTGGTTTGCCAGAGAGTGCTCAAACCGATATGCGGGGTGTAGAGAATTTCATATCCGTTGGCGAAATGCTCCTGCCTCCAGAAGTCCTCGATTACGGTGCGGATACGCCCGCCCTTGGGCGTGTAGATAACGAGTCCGCCGCCGATTTCCTTGGGCGTCAGGAACAGGTCCAGTTCCTTGCCCAGCCTGCGGTGGTCGCGCTTCTTGGCCTCTTCAATAATCGCCAGGTGCACATCGAGCTCCTTCTGGCTGTTGAAGGCGGTGCCGTAAATCCTCTGCAGCATGGGAAAGCGCTCGTTGCCCCGCCAGTAAGCCCCGGCAATGTTGGTCAGCTTAAAAGCCTTTATCTTGCCCGTCGAGTTGATATGTGGCCCCCGGCACAGGTCGATGAAGTTGCCCTGCTCGTAAACGCCTACCTTGTCGTCCGGGATTTCTTCAATCAGTTCCAGCTTGTAGGGCTGTGACGCGAACAGCTTTCTGGCCTCCGCCTTGGTAATCTCTCGGTGAGAAAAGGGTAAATCCGCCTTGATTATCTCACGCATCTTCTCTTCGATAACCGGCAGGTCTTCGGGCGTCAGCGTGCGCGGCAAATCGAAATCGTAATAGAAGCCGTTTTCTATCGACGGGCCGATGCCGAATTTGGCGTCCGGAAATAGTGATAGGACGGCCTCGGCCAGGACGTGCGAGGCCGAGTGGCGCATGGTTTCCAGTTTATTTTCTGCATTCACAAGATTAATTATATCAGCGATTAGCTACGAACGCAATCGGGTTCTGCTGAAAGGGCGGGGTTGGCTGGGCAGGTAATGTATGGCTATTTTACAGGTATGCCCCTGGACTGCTAGACTAATTTATGCCCCACACGATAAATAAAATTTTCCCCATCCTGGGTTTATCCATCTTTTCCTCTATGGTCGGCATCGGCATCATCGCGCCGCTGCTGCCAATTTATGCCAAAAACCTGGGCGCCACCGGTATCTGGATCGGCGTTATCTTTGCCGGTTACGCAATTTCCCGTACGGTTATCCTGCCCTTCGTCGGCAGGCTGTCGGACCGGCGCGGTCGCAAGCTGATTATCAGCGGCGGCCTGTTGACTTTCGCCGTGACCTCTTTTGCCTATGTCCTCGCGAATGATGTATTCAGTCTGCTGGTGATACGGCTGTTGCAGGGCGGGGCTTCCGCTTTTATTCAGCCCATTGCCCAGGCCTATATCGGCGACCTCACTCCGGAGGGTGAAGAAGGGAAGTGGATGGGATTCTTTAACGCCACGTTTTTGATAGGCTGGGGCTGCGGTCCCCTTATGGGTGGAATTCTGACCGATTATTTTGGGATGGATTCCGCTTTCTATGTTATGGGTGGGCTTAACGTGCTGGCATTCCTGTGTGTCGCCTTCTTCCTGCCGGAGGTTACCCGCCGGGAAAAAGAGACTGCTCCGGAGTCTTCCTATTTGAAAATGGCGCGGAGTAAATTAAGCAGGGGACTCTTTAGCTTCCAGATTGGCGATGCGTCTCACCGGGGCGTCGTGCAGACTTTCATTCCCCTCTTTGCCGGTCTGACCATCGGTCTAAGGCCGTCTCTTATCGGGACGATATTATCCGTCCTTGTCCTGGGGGCGGGGTTGATACAGATATTCAGCGGCCGGCTCGCCGACAGGTTTAATAAACAGCTGATTGTGATTATCGGGAGTATCGGTATATTAATTTCCATGGCCCTGATTCCTCAAGCTGTCGGCTTCTGGTCGTTGATGGTTTTTCTTGCCATCGCTATTATCGGGGACGCTACGGCTTTACCGTCCGCTTCGGCCCTTGTAATCGAAGAGGGAAGGAAATACGGTATGGGCGTGTCTATGGCCATGTTCAATATGGGCATGGGTGTGGGCATGTCCGTCGGACCGATTCTGGCCGGGCTGGCGGCAGATTTACTGGGTATTGAATACGCCTTTTACTTTACGGCGGCTGTGGTGCTCGTTTGCACCATTGCCTTCGGTCGATATACCCGCCGTGTGCCCGTCTAGGCGCGCCGCCTTTTTATCCGGTTATCTATGAAGCTTACCAGCAAGAGGAGACACGCGCTCGTTGCCAGCGCCCCGAGGTCGAGGTACTTTACCTCTGCCAGCTTGCTGATGATTCCTAAAACCCCGCCGCCGATAAGCGCCGCCAGCGCCCCTGAAGCGGTTACTTTGAGCCTGTTCTTAAAGAACCCGGCCATCACCGGCAGAATCACCCCGCAGGTATAGACCGTATAGGCAAACAGCAGGGCGCTGATTATTCCCTTGAGCAGTAAAGCCACGACCAGCGAGATAATACCCAGCGCTATTATCAGCCAGCGTGACCGGGGGAGGATGTTATTTCGTTCGGATGAACGAAATCCGCCGATAATATCCACCGTCAGTATGGTGCCGGCGCTCAACAGGGTGGTATCTGCGGAGGACATCATGGCGCAGAGCAGCGCCGCCAAGACGATGCCGCCGATAAGCGGCGAAAATACCTCGCTGACGACCATCGGGAGGGCCTGCTCCGCCGCGATTCCCGGGAAAAGGACGGCGGCCCCCATGCCCATCAGCGTAACGGCAAAGGCTATGGGTATGATAAGTCCTGCCGTCCATAGCGCGGACGAACGCGCCGTATTGCTGTCTTTAGAGCAAAATATCCGCGAGTACATGTCCGGCCCTACGACATAGGTCAGCCCCACCACCAGCAGCAGGGAGGCGAGTTCGGCCCCGCCGAACTGTGAGCTAACGGGAAATGAAAACATATCCGGTGACAGTGAGCCTTGCAGTCCGTCCCAGCCCCCCAGTCGTGAAAGCAGCAGTCCCAGGCCGGCAAAAATCCCACCGAAGATTATTACCGACTGAAAAAGGTCGGTGCGGATGACGGAATGCTGGCCGCCCAGCACGGTGTACGCAATAAAGACGAAGGAAAAGACTGCCATCCAGAGGGTCGGACTGCCGATTCCCAGGATGCTCATTATCTTGCCGGCGGCGATAATCTGGGCGGCGATGATGCCTATCCAGGCGACGACGATAAGCACCGAGGAGGCGAAGGCCACGCGCCGGTCGTATTGCTTTTCTATCAGTTCGGGGAGGGTAAAGAGGGCGTATTTCCTGACTCTCCTGGCGAAAAATATCCCCAGCGCTATCAGGCCGATGCTGCCTGCCAGCAGCCACCAGGCGCCGGTCAGGCCGCGCTGAAAGCCCAGTCCGGCCATGCCCACCGTGGCCGAACCCCCGATGACCGTAGCCAGCAGCGAACCTACGATAAATAATGAAGAGCCTTTTCGCCCCGCCACGAAGAAGTCATCCGCACGCCGCGCTTTCCTGCGGCTGACCGCTCCGATGATAAGCATTATCGCAAAATAGATGATGATTATTATCAGCTGGGGCACTGGCGCTATCCTTCGTTGTGGATATTGTTAAAAAGGATGGGAGGAGATGAATGGTCGGAGCTTGTCTGGCTGGGAGGACGAAGCCCGGTTAACATAAAGATATTATCGACTTGGCTTCTCGGTGCCTATAATGGCGATTTCTATCTTCTGCCCGCATTTTGAGCAGGTAACGTTGAGGGTAATCGGCTGACTCATTACCCTTTCGGCGACTGCCGATACTATGGAATCGACGTTATCCAGACGCTGGTCCAGCATATCTATGCGCTGAACGATTCGTTCAATGTCTGATTCGGAATCGTCTTTAGCGGTTTTAAAATCTTCTTTCTTTGCCAAATCTTAAGTCCCCTGAATGATAAAGTCAGACTCATTATATGTCTCAAAGAGTAAATATGTCAAAGTTAATGGGCAAAATACATGAGTATGTTGATTTACGGTAAATTGAGGGGTATAATCCTGAATACAAAGTACGGGTCGCTTAATGCTATCAGAGGAGGGGAATCAAATGGCTGAAAAAGAAGTAGGAAAGGTGATGGACTTCTTTGCCCGTCCGGTAGTTGCCGGGATTGATATGACCGGGACGCTGAAAGTAGGGGACAGGATACACATCAAGGGACACACCACGGATATCGAGATGGACATTGACTCGATGCAGATTGATAATGCCGACGTCGATAAGGCTAAGAAAGGCGATTCCGTCGGTATCAAGGTCCCCGACAGGGTGAGGGTGGGAGACACCGTCTATAAAGTTACGGAGTAGGAGAATAACGAACTAACACCGGTTTTGAAGTACCGACCTGTTATCTTGATTCTTTTCCCTCTATTTCAGGCTGCCCGGGTATATTTTAATAGCGTAAACAGTGCTATCCGACGGCGCCTAACCGATAGCTTTAACTAGGTTGGCCATTTCGATGGCGCTGACCGCCGCATCGAAGCCCTTGTTGCCGTCTTTCGTTCCGGAGCGTTCTATGGCCTGCTCCAGCGTATCGGTGGTGATTACTCCGTAGATAACCGGCACCCCGGTATCCATGTTAACCTTGGCGATGCCCTTGGTGACCTCGGCGGCAATGTAATCGAAGTGAGGCGTGCCGCCGCGAATCACGGCCCCCAGGCAAATGACGGCGTCATACTTCTTCGACTCCGCCATTTTCTGGGCAATCAGCGGTATCTCGAAAGAACCGGGCGTCCAGGCGATTTCCATGTCGGTTTCGGCGACCCCGTGGCGGAGCAGGGCGTCCTCGGCACCTTCGAGCAGCTTCTTGCTGAAGAACTCGTTAAAACGCGAGACAACCAGTCCGAACTTAAGACCCTTCCCCAGTAAATTGCCCTCATAACTCTTGCTCATAGTTATCTCCTTATGTATTAATCGCTATCGGCATCGGACACCTTGAGGAGATGCCCCATTTTTTTCTGTTTGGTCTGCAGGTAGCGGCGATTGTACTGGTTAGGTTTGGTGGTGATGGGCAACTGCTCGGTGATGGTCAGTCCGTAGCTTGCCAGCCCGCTCATTTTCTTGGGGTTATTGGTCATCAGCCGCATGTTGCGTATGCCCAGGTCGGCCAGAATCTGTGCCCCCACTCCGTAATCCCGCTGGTCGGCTTTGAAACCTAGGGAGAGATTAGCCTCCACGGTATCCAGCCCCTCGTCCTGGAGGGCGTAAGCCTTTATCTTGTTATGAATGCCTATGCCCCTGCCTTCCTGTCTCATGTAAAGGATAACGCCGCGTCCTTCCCGCTCTATATTCTGCATGGCTATCTGTATCTGTTCGCCGCAATCGCACCGCAGACTGTGAAAAACGTCTCCGGTAAGGCACTGGCTGTGCACCCGCACCAGTACCGGGTCCTCGGTAGCCACGTCCCCCATTACCATCGCCAGGTGCTCGGCGGGGTCGGTCTGGCTCTTATAGGCGATAACCGTAAAATTGCCGTAGGGCGTCGGGAGTTTAGCCTCGGCGACCCTCTGCACCAGTCTTTCGTGGCGGTAGCGGTAGGCGATAAGGTCGGCCACGCTGACTATTTTAAGTTCCAGTTTCGCGGCGATTTTTTCAAGCTGGGGCATGCGGGCCATGGTGCCGTCCTCATTCATGATTTCGCAGCAGACGCCGGCAGGGTAAAGTCCAGCCAGCTTGGTCAGGTCGACCGTTGCCTCGGTTTGCCCCGCCCTCACCAGGACGCCGCCGTCCCTGGCGCGCAGGGGGAACATGTGCCCCGGCATAACCAGGTCCTCGGGCCTGGTCTTGAGGTCGATGATAACCTTCACCGTTTGCGCCCTGTCCGCCGCCGAAATACCGGTGCTCGTGCCGTGCTTGGCTTCGACCGATACCGTGAAGGCGGTGCCGAAGTTCGAGGTATTGTTGCTTACCATCATGGGTATCTTCAGTTCGTCCAGACGTTCGCCGGTGACGGGCATGCAGATAAGGCCGCGACCGTTCACCGCCATAAAGTTGATAGCTTCAGGCGTAACCTTGTCGGCGGCCATGACCAGGTCGCCTTCGTTCTCCCTGTCCTCGTCGTCAACGACAATGACGAACTTGCCAGCCTTAATATCTTCGATTGCTTCCGGAATAGTTGCCAGTCCCATTTTATGTTTCTCCTAACCTGTCAGGAGCGGTCAGTTTACGGTAAATCCGTGCTCCTGTAAAAAATCTGCGGTAATGCCGCGGTCCTGCGGCTTCATAAACTCCGCCACGTATTTGCCGATGATATCCGCTTCCAGGTTGACCGCGTCGCCTGTCTTCCTGTCGGCCAGTATCGTATGCTCGCGGGTGTAGCCGACGATTGATACCAAGAATGAGGTGGCGTCTTTATCGACTACCGTCAGGCTCGTGCCGTCCACGGCGATAAAGCCCTTGGGCACGATATGACGCATTACGTCGGGCGGTGCTTCGAATTTCATCAGCACCGCCTCGCCTTCTCGGGTAATCGAGGCTACCCTGCCAATGTCGTCGATATGCCCCTGCACCAGGTGTCCGCCTATTTCCCCTCCCAGCCCTATCGGTCTCTCCAGGTTGACCCTGTCTCCGGGACGAAGTCTTCCCAGGTTGGTGCGTTTGAGGGTTTCCGGCATGACGTCCACGGCGAAAGTCTTATCGGTAAATTCGGTTATCGTCAGGCAGATGCCGTTGACGGCGATACTCCCGCCGGACTGTACCCCATCGAGGACCTTGCCGGCGGCAATGACCAGCTTTCCCGCCGGAACGGAAACAACACTACCAGCCTCTTCGATAATTCCGGTAAACACACCTTACCCCTTGTCGGAACGTACCCCGCTTACTGCCATTCTAACACTTGTCATAAGGTAAGTGCAATAATGGCATTCCAGCTTTTCAACAATTGTCATTCCAGCGAAAGCTGGATTCCCGGGTCAAGCCCGAGAATGACATTATTATATATTTAAACCGCAGGATTAGTTCGATTGTCTGCCTGCCGTGCCTTTCGCGGATTTCAGGTCGCTCCTGGCTTCTTCCTTGGGGCGCAGGTCCCGGGTGGCTTTCCCTGCCCGCCACATCTCGGAGTTGCCCATGACCGCCAGCTCTTTCCCCAGCAGCTCTTTATAGTTGGATTTGCCGCAGGCGGAAATGACCCGCGCCGTCTCGGCCCCGGAGGCTACCCTCTCGTAAAGCTCCTTGAAGACCGGCATAACGGCTTCCTTGAACCTGGGCTTCCAGTCCAGGGCGCCCCGCTGGGCGGTCGCCGAGCAGTTGGCGTACATCCAGTCCATGCCGTTCTCGGCGACGAGCCGGATGAGGCTTTCCGTTAGCTCTTCCACCGTCTCGTTAAAGGCTTCGCTGGGACTGTGTCCGTGCTTTCGAAGCGTGTCGTACTGCGCTTCCATGACGCCCGCCAGCGCTCCCATCAGTATGCCGCGCTCGCCTACCAGGTCGCTGTAGACTTCATTCTCGAATGTGGTCGGGAAGAGATAGCCGGAGCCCAGGGCAATCCCCACGGCGAGACAGCGTTCCCTGGCCCTGCCGGTGGCGTCCTGTTGGACGGCGAAGCTGGAGTTGATGCCCGCTCCCGAGAGGAAGTTGCGGCGCAGTGACGTCCCCGAGCCCTTGGGAGCCACCATGATGACATCGACATTATCCGGAGGGATAACTTCTGTCTGGTCTTTATAGACAATCGAGAACCCGTGCGAGAAAAATATGGCGTCGCCCGGATTCAGGTTCTTCTTGACGGTCGGCCATATCGTTTTGTGGGCGGCGTCAGCCACCAGCATCTCGATAATCGTTCCCCGTTTCACGGCTTCCTCTATCTCGAACAGGTCTTTACCGGGCTTCCAGCCGTCCTTCTCGGCGCGATTCCAGTCTTCCATGAACTGCTTGGACTGCCCGATGATAACATTGAAGCCGTTATCTTTCATGTTTAACGATTGCCCCGGCCCCTGGACGCCGTATCCTATGATGGCAATCGTTTCATCCTTGAGTACCTTGCGGGCCTTCTCCATGGAAAATTCTTCCCGCGTGACGACTTCCTCTTTGGTTCCCCCGAAATCGATAATCGCCATGATTCTTTACCTCCTTCACTTTCATATAATACAGTCGGGTAGCCGTTCGATTAATCCACTATTGGATGCTGTAGGCTACCTGCACGGTCAGGATGATTTTCGTCTCACCCATGCTGGTCGGTGGTACGCTCTCAATCACAATCGGTGGTGCCGGAACCGGCGCGCTCGATAGTCCGTACGTTATATTACCGTAGGTAGAAGGCGTGTAGGCGCTTTCGGAGACGAAGGTCGCCTCGCCCAGTTTAACCCCGGTCTGTTTGGCCAGCTTCTCGGCTTTAGCTTTAGCATCGGCGGTGGCCTTTTCCCTGGCTTCGTCATAGTATTCGGTGGGGTCTTCCACGGTAAAGTTAAGGTCGTCGATTCTGATAAGGTCGCCCCCGGCGCTAACGACGGCGCCGATGATGTTGCTTGCCTTGTAATCAAGCGTAGAGCTTTCAACGGGAAGGACCCTTATTTTGACAATTACTTTGTTGGTTACTCTATATCCGGTTATAATCTCCTCGTCGGTACGGTTGTCCCAGGTTGTGCGCTGTCGGATATTAAAGTACTGGGTCTGGATATCCTTGCTTTCGATGCCGCTATCGATGAGCGCCGTCCCGACGTTCGCCATGGCTTCGGTTGCTTTTTCCATAGCCTCGGAAACGGTATCCTCCTGGGCCTCCACGCCCACCTGAAGAATAGCGATGTCGGGAGTGACCGTTACTTCCCCCGTACCGCTCACCCAGATGCCGTTAGCCTGGCTGTTGGACACGCCCGTGGCAGTTGTGCGGGTGGGTGGTGAGAAGCTGTCACAGCCGGTCATGCCGAGAGCAGTGACAACCAGCAGTAAACAACCGGCCAGCCACGATATACGTTTCATTTAATCCACCTCCTGTGGAGAACTAATTGCCCGGCGGTTCGGTTATTCCTCGTCCAGGGTAAACCGGAAAGACCCCGCCCCCATCCTGCAGGAATCCAGTAGATTTATAAGCTGGTCTGTCTTGACAACCCAGCCGTAAGAACCCGATACCTTCCTTATCGAGGCCCGGCCTATGTTCGGCCAGGAGGACGCGGTGGCGTCTTCCACCAGTATCACGTCGTATCCTGTATTGAAGGCATCCGTTAGCGTGGTTTCCACGCAGATGATGGTATCGACGCCGGTGAAGATAAGGGTGTCGGCGCGGATGCTTCTTAGCCAGAGGTCGAGCTCGGTGTCCTGGAAAGCGGAATCCCGCCTTTTCATAACGATATGGTCGTTTTCGGTTGGTTTTACTTCATCGATTATCTCGGCGTCCCACGTTCCCCGTATGCAAGCGGGTATCCTCAAGAACTCGGCCCTCCTTTCGGGTACGATGCGGTGCAGTCGTGTAAAAAGGTCTATCCCGGACTGCTCCCTGACCTGCTGGGTGTAAAATATGGGTATGCCGGCTTCCCGGCACGCGGCGACTATCCGCACGGTATTCGGTATGATTTTCCGGTATGTAGCCAGTTCAGCCCCGATTTTGCCCCCGTATTTTTCGTAGGAACCCCCGCTGGAGCAGAAACCGTTCTGCATATCTATGACCAGCAGGGCGGGATGAAACTCCGGTGGTCGAAAACGTGTCACAGCTTATACCTCCGTTGATTGACGGGCAGGCACAAATTAAAACGTGATGCCGTATGTTTACTTTCTCCTGATTCGAGTATAGGCGAAGCCGTGGCTGAAATCAAGACGGGATTTCCAGAATTCCCCTTTTTGGCCTCAATGGGGGGATAAGTGTTATAATTAGTTATGGACATCCTCGCCGACCTTAACCCCGCCCAGAAAGAAGCCGTGGAAGCTATTGAGGGGCCGGTGCTTATTCTGGCCGGACCCGGCAGCGGCAAGACCCGCGTCATTACCCACCGCGTCGCCTATCTCATCAGGAAGGTCGGCGTCAACCCCCGCCGCATCATGGCTGTTACCTTCACCAACAAAGCCGCCCGCGAGATGGAAGCGCGTCTTAATAATCTGGTCAGCGGGTCGGTTAAAGACCTTACCCTGGGCACCTTCCACGCCATCTGCGCCCGCATTTTGCGAATCGACGGTAAGGCGATAGGCATCGACTCTAGATTTACTATCTATGACGGCGACGACCAGATAAGCCTGCTGAAGCGGAGCCTTGTCGATTTAGACCTCGACCCCAAGCAGTACGCCCCCCGTGCTATTCAGTCGGCCATTTCGAGCGCCAAGAGCCAGATGATAGGGCCGGACGAATTTCTGAAGCACGGCCGCAGCTATTTCGAAGAGGTAGTGCAGCGCGCCTACGAGCGTTATCAGAAAATGCTGGACGAAAGCAGCGCGCTGGACTTCGACGACCTTTTAATGAAAACGGTGCTGCTTTTCCGCCGGAACCCGGAGCTGCTGGAAAGATACCAGAATCGCTACCTGCATATACAGGTGGACGAGTTTCAGGATACCAACCTCGTCCAGTACGAGCTGATAAAGCAGCTGGCGGGGAAATACCGCAACATCTGCGTGGTCGGCGACCCCGACCAGTCGATTTACTCATGGCGGTCGGCCGACCTGCGCAATATTTTGAATTTCGAAAAAGACTACCCCGATGCTAAAGTCGTGCTGCTGGAGCAGAGCTATCGTTCCACCAGGTTGATTCTCGATGCTGCTTCGCACGTCATCTCGGCGAATCGCAATCGCAAGCCCAAAGACCTGTGGACGGAAAACGAGGAAGGGATGCCCTGCGCCGTTATCGAGACCTACACCGAGCAGGAAGAAGCCCAGTACGTCGTCAACGAGGTTGACAACTTGATGGGTCGGGGCGAGGTAAAGCCGGGCGACTGCGCCGTGATGTACCGCACTAATGCCCAGTCGAGGGTGCTTGAAGAAGCCTTTATCCGCTACGGCATGCCCTACAAGCTGGTGGCGGGGACCCGGTTTTACGAGCGACGCGAGGTCAAGGACATCATCGCCTATCTGCGGCTTATCCAGAACTCCTGCGATTCCGTGAGCCTGCTGCGCATCATCAACGTCCCCCAGCGCGGCATCGGGCAGCGCAGCCTGGACGAGCTTACCCAGTGGGCGCGCTCGCAGGGCGTCCCCGAATACCGGGCGCTGCAGCTGCTGGCGGAGTCCAGGGACTCCGCGGTCGACCTTCCGTTCAGTTCGAGGACGGTCAAGGTGCTGATAGGTTTTGCCGTGATGGTGGAGGGATTCATCGAGAAAAGTCGTGAGTTGAAACTGGTCGAGCTGTTCGACGCTGTTGTGGAGAGCTCCGGCTACCGGCACTATCTGGCGGGACTGGTGGACGGGGAAGACCGCTGGGAGAACGTTCTGGAGCTGCGCGGGGTAGCCCAGGAATACCGCGACATGCCGCCGATGGAGGGCCTTTCGGCTTTTCTGGAGGGCGTGGCGCTGGTCTCGGACATTGACGACCTTGAGGAGAGGGTCGAGACCGTTACCCTGATTACCCTGCACCAGGCCAAGGGACTGGAGTTCCCGGTGGTGTTCATCGTCGGTATGGAGGACGGCATCCTGCCGCACTATAAGTCGATTGACGACCCCGCCCAGCTTGAGGAGGAAAGGCGACTCTGCTACGTGGGGATTACGCGGGCGAAACGGCGGGTGTACCTGGTGCGGGCGTTCCGCCGGCGTTTAATGGGCTCCAGCGCCGTCAACCGCCCCTCCCGCTTCTTGCAGGACATACCGTCGGAACTGATTACTACCAGCAGTGTCAGGGAAGGTGAGGACAGCTGGGCGAATACGACCTCTGAGGCCAGGGATAAGTCTGAAGAGCTTAAAGGCAGGGTCGCCGAGTTCAAGCCGGGCGACCACGTTCGGCACGAGCAGTTCGGCGAGGGTGTGGTGGTGGGCTATCAGAAGACCAAGAACGACGCCGAGGTGGTGGTGGCCTTCGAAGGGGAGGGCGTGAAGAGGTTTTTATTGAGCTTTGCGAAGATAGAGAAGGTGTGAGAGATAACTCTAAATCCTTATCCTGTTACCGGTATTCGTTATTCGTTTTTAAGAATTTTTTTCTTGATTGTTTAGCTTCAAAGTGAAGCTGATTCGTTTTTATTCGTTTTTGAGTTCTGTTAATTTTCCCACGGCACCCGGCACCCGGCACCCGGCACCGGTAACTCCTATCTAAGGTTAACTGTATACTAAAAACCAACAACTAACAATAGATAAAAGTCATTTTTTTTCTATTGAGCTTAGCGAAAAGGGAGAGGGTTTAGTTACCCCGCCTCCCCTTAACCCCCGCCACGCCTGTCATTGCGAGTGCAGCGAAGCAAACTCTCACCATGTCATTCCCGCGAAAGCGGGAATCCGGACCCCCCGCCCCTCGTTTGTTATCTATTCCCACCCAGGCCGCCCTGTATCATTCTCTGCTTAGCCCCTGGTCTTCCCCCCGCCCCCCATAAAAATTAATTATTTTGTCTTAATCCAACTTAAATCATCTGCTTTTTGACCAACAACAAACTGGCGGGAGACAATAGTAGGGTCACCATCTACTATTAGGGAAATATCAACTATATACCGACCGGAATCAAGTGGGTACTCTGTCCTAAGTCTGTCGGGTGGAATGAGAGCTTTTTTCTTTTGGATGTCCCATCTGACAATCATGACACTTGCAGCGACGCTAAATGTGGGTGGTAGCGCTATACGGTCTCTCCCCATGTCGTTAGGGTCGTCATCAGAGTAAATTCTTGCTTGGCGTATAGGAACAATTATCTTTCCACTACCAGCTTCCTTGATTTGGAAGTGAATTGTAAGGCTTTGGATTGTATCACGTCTGATTCCCAATCTTTTCAATATTCGGTTTCTTACTGGCGGGTTATCCAAATATACTGGCAAAAACCTATTTGCTTTATCTACTCCGTTTTCAAATCGTGTTCTTAAAAATGGACGCCCCCATAACGATTGAAATATTGATGGCACTGCCATCGCTATTCCAATGCCTGCGAGCACAAATCCGGCCCATTCCCAGTTATCGGGGAATCTGCCAAAAACTCCTAAGAAGGCAAGGAATAGAATAACCAGAGCTATAAGAGCAACGATAATTGATAACCACATGCATCTATTCTACCACTTAAAGAATTTAGTTCAAGGTATTTTGATAGCCGGGCGTTTAAGAGGGACGGGGGGATAAAATCTCCCTCTTATCCCTCTTTACGAAAGAGGGACGTCAATACCCCAAAAGGGGAGTAGCCTGCGAAGAGGGGCGCAGCCCCTCTTTTCTTTATTGCCCCCTTCCCTTCACCGATACCCAAGGGAAGGGGGTCAGGGGGATAGGTTCACAATAAAAATCATTTGCCAGAAGTGGAATAGAGATTGCCATGTCGCTACGCTCCTCGCAATGACAACAGCAGGAAAAACCCCTTTGACTCGCCGAGTACAAAAGGTTAAACTTTAAGAAATCGATAAAATCCCTTGACAGTATACACGGAAACGTGTAAGGTTTTGGTAAGATGACCATAAAAGTTCTGGATAAAGAAACGGTAGGCCAGATAGCCGCCGGGGAGGTGGTGGAGAGGCCGGCTTCGGTGGTGAAGGAGCTGGTGGAGAACGCCCTGGACGCCGGGGCAAGTCGAGTAGAGGTGGAGATAAGGGGTGGTGGTATAAGCCTTATAAAGGTGACGGATAGCGGCAGCGGGATTCCGTCCGATGAGGTTGCCCTGGCCTTCGAGCGACATGCCACCAGCAAGATAAGAAGTCCGTCCGATTTGCAGAATATCGAAAGCCTGGGATTTCGCGGCGAGGCGCTCCCCAGTATCGCTACCGTGGCCGGGGTGGAGGTGCTCACCTGCGCCGGAGGCGAACAGGCGGGAACCTGCGTCAGTCTGGAAGGCGGCAATATCCTTCAGCAGAAGAGTCAGGCGCGCAACCGGGGAACCACGGTTACCGTAAGAGAACTATTCCGCAGGGTGCCGGCCCGACTCAAATTTCTGAAGTCGCTGCCCACGGAAAGCAGCCATGTTGCCAACATCGTCAGCCAGTACGCGCTGGCCTTTCCCGGGGTGGGTTTTGTGCTGTCGGTCGACGGTAAAGAGAAGTTGAGGACTTCGGGAAGGGGCCGGCTGCTCGAAAGTATCATCGATGTTTACGGCGTGGCGACGGCCGATAAGATGCTACCGATTAAGTATCCGGGAGGGGAGTGGTCGGACGGTCAGTCGACTTCCCGCGTTAAGATAACCGGGATGGTCGGCTCGCCGGAGCTAGGCAGGTCCGGTCGGGGATACATGAGCTTTTTTGTAAATCGACGCTGGGTGAGCAGTCGGCTGCTCTCTTACGCGGTGGAGGAGGCCTATCACGGACTCCTCATGGTGGGCAGGCACCCGGTGGTCGCGCTGAATATACAGATACCCCCGGAGGACGTGGATGTTAATATCCACCCCGCCAAGAGCGAGGTGAAATTCCGCAGCGACTCTGAAGTATTCCGGGCCGTCCAGAGGGCGGTGCGGCAGGCCCTGGTGGCGCAGATGCCCGTGCCGAAAATCGAGGATGTAGCGGCCCCTTATAAAGCGCCGGCCTCCGGACTTCAGCAGATCTGGTCGCTGTCCGGGGGTGGGGAGCCAGCGGCTTCTCCCCCCGAAGCTGTACGGCCTTTGCTGGCGTCCCTGCCGGTGTTGAGGGTCGTGGGACAGGTCATGCGCAGCTACATCGTGGCCGAGGGACCCGACGGACTCTACCTCGTCGACCAGCATGCCGCCCACGAGCGGGTTCGATTCGAATCGGTGCAGCGGCAGCGGGAGCAGAGGAAGCCGGAGGTGCAGGGACTGCTGGAGCCGTCGACATTCGAGGTTACGCCGCGACAGGACGCGGCTGTTAAAGGGTGTCTGGATAGCTTGGCGGAGTTCGGGTTTTCGATTGAAGAGTTCGGCGACCGTTCCTATCTGGTGCGGGCGGTGCCGGCGCTGCTGGCCGGGGACGACTGGCCGGCTATGCTGCGGGAGCTGCTCGAAGAGCTTTCGGGGGAGTCGAAGAGTCGCTGGGAGGAGCGTATCGTGGCGTCGATTGCCTGTCACGGGGCGATTAGGGCCGGGCAGATGTTATCCGACGACGAAATGCGGTCGCTGGTGCGGCAGCTGGAGCAGTGCGCCAGTCCCCATACCTGCCCCCACGGTCGACCCACCATCATCCATTTGAGTTCCGGCCAACTGGAGAGGGAGTTCGGGCGGACTTGACGTCATTGCGAGGAACGCAGTGACGAAGCAATCCCGGTAATAAAACGTGTCATTCCCGCGAAAGTGGGAATCCACCCCACCCCCCTCTCTTTAGATATCTATTCCCACCCATGCCTCCCTCGTGTCATCCGCGGCTTATCCCGTAGTCTTTTACCCCTCCCCCTCACTCACTCTATAAATCTCTTCCCAGCGTACCATGCCTTCTTCCACCAGCTGGCGGATTTTCTTCTGCGCCGGGGTAAGCTGGGCGCTTTTGCCGGTCTTTATCTCCAGAATGACGATTTCCCGGGGTTCGCCCGCGGCCAGGCCGGGAAATACTAATAAATCGATGGGACTGCCGATAAATCTGACTTCGGTGGGGTCGTATCGGAAGTCGGGGAAATAGGGCACCATCTGCTCGGTGAACTTGCCGCCCAGGACGGCCCGACTCTGCGCTACGGCGGACTTTCGGGCCTGCTCTATCTCCGCCTGCCATTTCAGTATCTCCTCGTCGCGCCAATCCCGGAATTTTCTCTCGTACTTGAGGCGGTTGATATAGCTGCTCAAGGCGATTCCCACGATGATAATCAGGATGGCGGCGATTATTACTACGGCGATGATGGCGGCGGTTTCCATGACGGACCTCCTTATGGAATTCAGAAATTCCACTCTGTCATTCCCGTGAAGACGGGAATCCAGCTCCCACCCCCCTCGTATTTTTATCTTTTCCCACCCGGGCCGCCCTCGTACCATCCGCGGCTTATCCCGTAAAATATCCGCCCCTTATAAGCCGGGCGTTTAAGAGGGGTGCCAGCCCCTCTTTTTATATATTCCCCCTCTCCTGATAACCTCGCCAGGAGAGGGGGACGCAGGGGGGTGAGGTTAATTAATTACTACAGATTAATTTTCTATCGAGGGATTGTTAGCAGAACATTTCAGCCTTACTTCTGCCGGCTGCTCCCGGGCTTGACCAGCGGGACGCCCTCGGCGCAGAGCGGGCATTTCTCGGGCGGGTAGGTGACCGCTTCCGTTTGATGGCAGGCGTAGAAGGGGACGCCGAAGTCCGTCTTTCCCGCGGAGCGGTCGACCAGCACGCCTATTCCTATCACCCTGCCCCTCGCCTTTTCCACCGCCGACACGACATCGCGAACCGAACCCCCCGTGGTGAGAATGTCGTCCACCGCGAGCACCTTTTCTCCGGGGTCGATTTTAAAGCCGCGGCGGAATACCCTGCCGCCGGATTCGTCTTTCTCGGCAAAGATGCCCCGTACCCCGAGTTGCCGGGCGGTCTCGTAGGCAAGGATTATACCGGGCGTGGTAGGACCGGCCACCACCTGCACGCCGGACTGGCGGAAGTGTTCGGCAATCATGGCGCAGAGCTTCTCCGTGTATTCGGGAAATTGCAGGACACGGGCCTTTTCCCAGTAGACCGGCGAATGCAGCCCGGAAGTCAGCAGGAAGTGCCCTTTGAGTAGAGCTCCCGACTTCTCGAACATCTGCTCGACGCTATCTGTCATCTGTAACTCCGGACCGTATCCGCTTAATTTTCGGCGCTGGCTACCTGGTTGCCGAGGGAGTATTCGGGGATGATTCCCCACAGGTCCGGCGGCCAGGTAGACAGCCAGGCTTTGCCGTGAATAGCGGTGCGGTCGACCCACCAGTTGTTGTGCGAGTCGTTGCTGTGGTTGCGGTTGTCGCCGAGGACGAAGTATTTGTCCTCCGGGACTTCTCTTTTCGGCATGTTATAGGCAGGCTGATTCATGATATATGGCTCGTCCAGCGCCACGTCGTTAACGTAAACGGCATTATCCCTCACCTCTACCGTATCGCCGGGGAGACCGATAACGCGCTTGATGAAGTCCTCGTTGCTTCCGTTGGGCGCTTTGAAGATGATAACGTCGCCCCTCTCCGGTTCTCCCACCCATTCCCAGTAGGCGGCTTTATTAACCACCACCCGCTGGCCTTCGTAGAAGCTTGGCTCCATGCTGGTCATAAATACCTCGTAGGTCTGGATGGTTCCCCGCGCCACGAAGAATATCGCCAGAGCCAGTATTATCGTTATCAGGATTTCGCGTAAGAATGTTTTCATCGTGATTTCCCTTCGGCTTACGCCCAATTATACCCTATTTCCCATCGTCCCGCCAGTATCGGGATTCGATGGTCGTTATCGTCCTTGCTAAAATGCGTCGCAGGTATTAGGATAGATAAAGACCGTTCCGGTCAGGACCAGCCGTGCATAGAATATTACAGAGATTCTCCGACCTGAAAAATTCCCGACTGACAACCCGCGTCTTGCTTGCCCTGTTTTTAGCGCTGATAATATGTATTGTCTTCGTTGGTCTGGATAATCCCACCGGCATCATTCTCGGCTGGGTGGCGGTTACAATTCTATTGACCGCACTGGTACGCGGATGGCGGAAAATATGGCATTTCCTGATTCTCCTTTTCGTTTCCTTTGTCGGCGCCATCGTTCTGTCATTCCTGTATATGGAAGTGGCGCTTCCTCTGACCGGGTGGTTCGGGGGCGCTGACGCGACGCAGAGCGTGCCCTGGCGTATTTTCCACGTGATAGTATCCGATGTTATCCTGCTTTTCACTCCGGTGGGCATCTTTATCGGCGTTGTGGGTAGTATCTGGCTGGGTATTTTGCGGCTGGTGGCGCTGCGAAAACGCGACTGTACCGGGGCCACTTGACGGCCGCGGTGTTTTTGTTTTATGTTATACCAAGACATTCAAGGTATAATTATCAAACGGGAACGGTAGGGTATGGAAGCAATTAAGATGTCTTTGCTGGCCGTGGCCGCTTTCGGTCTGGGGTCTATCCCGTTCTCCATAGTCGTCGGTCGCTGGTTCCTGGGCAAAGACCCCAGGGACTACGGTGACGGTAATCCCGGTGCCGCTAATATCTTCCGGGCGGGCGGCGGGAAGATAGGTTACCTGGCCGTATTCCTGGATGTAGCCAAGGGAGTGCCCTTCGTTTCCCTGGCGCATTCAGTCTTCGGCCTGCCTGATATCGCTGTTGTGATTGTGGGCATGAGTGCCATTTCAGGTCATGCTTTCTCGCCTTTTCTCCGATGGCACGGCGGCAAGGCGGTGGCCGTTGCTTTCGGTGTGCTTCTGGCGCTTCCCCAGCACGAGGTGCTGCTGGCTTTCATTGTCTGCATAGTCCTGGGCGCGCTCCTTATAGAGGTCGATGCCTGGACGGTCATCTTCGGGGCCGCCGGTTCGATGGCTTATCTGGTTGTCAACCGGGGAAGTTCGTGGGAAACTCTCCTGATGCTTTGTATACTGGCGGTATTTGCCGTGAAGCACTTTAATGACCTTCACACCTTTCCTGGTTTCCGGGGAAGACTCGTCCGCTGGTTGCAATCGGTTATTCGTGGAACTCTATCCATCATCTAGAAAGGCTGGATTATGTTATACCAGTTTGTAATAGCGGCTGGTTTGGTGGTTTTCCTGGTTAATCTCATTCTCAATTTAAGGAGCCTCAAGAAGCCCAGCCGAAAAAGTAAAGTACCCAGTCCGGTGCCCCTTATCTCCGTCATGGTTCCGGCGCGGGACGAAGCAGCGAATATAGCGAACTGCCTGGAGTCCCTCCAGAAACAGGACTATCCCAACTACGAAGTGCTGGTGCTGGACGACAACTCGGTGGATAATACGGCGGCCATCGTCGGCGAGATAGTCGCCGTTGACGACCGTATCCGGCTTTTCAGGGGCGAGCCCCTTCCCGAGGGCTGGGCGGGCAAGCCTTTTGCCTGCTATCAACTGGCGCAGCAGGCGCGCGGCGACTGGTTTCTGTTCGTGGATGCGGATACGATCCACGCCCCCCATATGCTGCGCAGCGTGCTTTCCCTGGCCTTGAAGCTCAAGACCTCCCTGCTTTCCGGCTTCCCGCGTCAGCTGGCTAATTCCTTCCCGCAGGGCATCGCCATACCGGTGCTTTACTTCGTCATACTTAGCTGGGTGCCGTTATGGTGGCTCCATCGTATGAAAAAGCCGAGACCTTCGCTGGCCATCGGGCAGTTCCTGCTCTTCCCCAGGGAAGCTTACTGGAAGATGGGCGGACACGAGGCGGTGAAATCCAGAATCCTGGAAGATGTCTGGCTGGGGATGGAGACCGTCCGTCACGGTGGCCGCCATGTGGCTATCGACCTTTCGCCGGTGGTCTCCTGCAATATGTACCGCAGCATCGGGGCGATGTGGGAGGGGTTTATCAAGTGGACGTATTCCGTGGCGGCGATGTCCCGGCTGGGCTTATTCGCGCTGCTGGCCGCCGGCTACTTCTTCTTCCTGGCCCCGTTTTACTGGCTCTGGAACGAGTATATTACGCTGACGGCGCCTTCCGTCTGGCGGGGCTTTATTATCTTTCAGGTGGCCGTGATATTGATTATGAGGGGACTTGTCGATAACCGGTTCAAGGAGCCGGTGTTTTCGGCAATCCTTCATCCCTTCGGTTTTGCGTTCCTGGTCGCCAGCGCTCTCTACGCCGGCGGAAAGCGCTTGGTCGGAGCCGGGGTCAGCTGGAAAAAGCGGGTCTATGGCGGCGAATCGACGGTGGAGTGAAACTATACAACCTTCATATTCCGGCACAAGTCCGACTCCCCATAGTTGCTAGCCTGCCTCATAGCGGCACCCATGTTCCCCGAAATATCCATAGACAGTTCAAGAAAGACCCCTGCCCGATTTTAACCGAGATGGACCCACATCTGGAGAAGCTATACGATTTTCTGCCGGAACTGGGTATTACCGTGCTTCAAGCTACCCACAGCCGATATGTGGTTAATTTAAACCGTGGATTAAAGGCACCGTTATTCGGACCCCAGACGTCATCCGTTATTTCTCAAGAGAATTCGTGGAAAAGCGCTCTTTATAATGTAGAGCCGGAGCAAAACGAAATAGAAGAACGAATAAACAGGTATTACATTCCCTATCACCAACGACTGACGCAGATACTGAATAAAATGATTCGGGATTACCGTCGGGTTTATCTGCTCGACCTGCATAGTTTCGGGACACATCTTGCATTTCCTCTGGCAGACGTCTGTCTCGGTAATGTTAACGATACTACCTGTTCGGAGCGTCTTATGGCGTGTTTCGAGAGAGCATTACGCAAGCACGGTTTTAGTGTGACCAGGAATGAAAGGTTTATTGGAGGGTACATTACCCGGCATTACGGAAACATGGATAATGTAGAGGCCTTACAAATTGAACTCCGGTTTTCGGCGTACCTGGACGGGGAGGATTTCGGCGAGGAAGAAGTTACAGAATGGGATTCGGAAAAATTTAGAAGCGCCAAGAAGAGGCTGCGCAAGGTATTCAGCGACATTATAGGCCAGTTATTTTAGTCCACCCCACAACCGCCCCTCGTTGTTATCTTTTCCCACCCATACCGCCCTCGTATCATCCGCGGCTTATCCCTTTGTTTTCCCCACCTGCCATACGTAGTATATCGTATAAAACGGCGGAGTTGACAAACAGGGAAAAAGGAGTATAATCGTACCCATGCGTAATAATTCTGACCCATAAAGAACAACACCAATGAGTTGGTTTGGCGCTAGGCGTCTTATATGGGCACCGGCACTGCTTATGCAAATACTGCGGTAGCTGGCGCCCTTTTTCTTTGCTTCCGGGAGTAATGTGAAGGGGGTAGTGTCTATTGAATAAAAGGAATAAAGGTACTATATCAATGAAATTTGAAAAAAGGAGAAAACAAAATGTCAGTAGAAGAGAACAAAGCCAATGTTCGCCGTATGAATGATGAGGTATTCAGCCAGGGGAACCTGGCGATAGTGGATGAGCTTGTGGTACCTGACTTCGTCTTGCATGCTACTCCGGAGACGAAAGGCCCGGAGGCCCTCAAGCAATACGTCGCCGCGACAAGGAACGCTTTCCCCGACCTGCATATTACGATTGAGGATATGGTTGCCGAAGGTGACATGGTAGCGGTTCAGTATATGATGCGGGGTACATTCACGGGTGAGATGGCAGGTATCGCTCCAACAGGCAAGCAAATGGCATTTCCTCATGCTGGTTTCGCCCGCTTCAAAGACGGCAAGCAGGTAGAAGTGTGGCCATATATGGACTCGCTCGCCCTTTATCAGCAGCTGGGTATTCCAATCCCGACCCAGTAAATAAATACAAAGAAAGGAGAAAATAAAATGTCAATAGAAGAGAACAAAGCAGCCGTCCGCCGTCTTAATGAGGCAGTAAACAAAGAAGATTGGTCGGTATTGCCCGAGCTTTTCGCCCCAGACTATGTCTCTCATGGATTTGCTGCGGAAGATGTCAAAGGGCTGGAAGGTGTTAAGCAATCGTTCACTGGTATGAGGACCGCCTTCCCGGACTTCCAAGAAAAAATTGAATATATGGTTGCCGAAGGGGACTTGGTCGCGGTTTTTTACACGTTGACGGGTACATTCAAGGGTGAGATGGCGGGTATCGCTCCGACGGGTAAACAAATGTCAGCGCCGTGTGCTGTCTTGGCCCGCTTTGAAAATGGTAAGGAGGTGGAAGCGTGGCTGTATATGAACACGCTCTCCATGTATCAGCAGCTGGGTATCAGCCCGCCTTCGGGGTAGGGTTAGTGGCTTCGCCGGTTTTGAAGCAGATGCTCCCGGCACTGTTGGATGAAAGCTTCGAATCTTATCGACTCGCCGGCGTCTTTCGTACCCTCGAACACTACGTTCAGGACGGGCAGGCTGTAGTCATGCCGGAACTGGTGCAGCAGCAGGCTCACGATTGTCCCCGGCATGCACCCGAAGGGCATGATGTTCACCACGCCGTCGAAGCCGTGCTCGGCGTATTCCACGACTCTCCCCATGCTCAAGATAGCCTCCCCCTCGACGGCCGGCGAAAGGTACTGGCGCCCCCGGGCGAGTATTTCCTGCGTCGGCAGTTCGCGCGTGAATAGCTCGATGGAGTCGTCGAACTCCCTCCGTAGCGGCTCGGCGACCTTCTCCTGGACAATCTCGGTAATCTTCTGCCGGGCCCAGTCCTTCCAGCCGCCCTCTATGTGGAATCTATTACGGAACTTCCGCTCATAGTCGATGTAGTCCAGCCACTCTTCGAACGGCGGCATGCCGCACTGCGCCCCGAGCGCTTCCAGCTTGCGGATAATCCGGTCGTTGGCAAAGGGGTTATTCCTCACGAATATCTCCCCGACGATGCCGATACGCGGCTTGAGCACGCTCGTGTCAACTTTTACCCTGGCGAAGGCTTCGCTGACCCGGCGGGAGAACAGCTTCAAAGCGTTGCCGCTCTGCCCGGTGGTCTTTATCAGGGTATCCAGCCATTCTTTATAGATGGCATCGGTCTCGCCCGGGTTGACCTCGTAAGGGCGCCTCTCCAGCACTATCTTCTGCATGGAGTCGAGGATGGCGATGGCCCTCCAGGCGTGGAGACGGAACCCCTGCCCCAGGGATTCCATGTCTTTATGGTAGCCACCGGTCTGGTCGAAGACGAGGACGGGCACCTGCGGGAGTCCGATTTCGTCAAGTATCATGCGGTGGAGCCGGTTGTACTGCCCGAAGCGGCAGGGACCGCTGGCGGAAGGCATGAAGAAGGCGGCGTGCTCGGGGTCGAAGTCCGGCGCCATCGTCTTTTTGATTATATCACCGCTGGTAATGATACTGGGGTAGCATTCCTTGCCCGTGGTGTATTTCCGTCCTATCTCCAGCGTAAGCTCGTCCGACTCCGGCAGGGGTTCGGCATCGACCCCGCAGTGTTTCATGGCGGCGGTCAGGACGTAGCCGTGGTCAATCATGTAAGGCACATAGACGCGCCGGGTGTTGGTGTGATTGGACGAGATGCTCACGAGCGGTGTGTATTTGCTGGTGCCGCGTGTTCTGGCGTTGCGTATCGTATCGATGAAAGCCTCGCACCGTGTTATGATGCCGGCATCCGCGGAGTGCTCGTCGATTTCTATAGTGAGGAAGGGCTTGCCCTCGGTCTCCTTGCTGAAGAATTTCGTCAGGTACGAGTCGGGGCCGCAGCCGAAGTTGGTGACATAGAGCCCGAACAGGCGCGGGTCCTTGGCGATGAGCCTACCGGCGCAGAGTATCTTCTGCCCCGCCTTCCAGTACATGTTGGGGTTGCCCAGGTTTACCTCGCTGGCCACCGATTGCAGTGGCAGAAAGTCGATGGGTATCGCCAGGATGTTCATATCGCGCAGCTTCTCGGGGATGTTGAGCGTCATGGCCTCGTCGCAGGTGTTATAGGCGCGGCCAACGATGACGACAGCTTTCTCGTCGGTCTTGAGGTTATCAAGGACCTCCCGGCCTCGCCGTTGCTGCCAGTCGTTAAAACTATCGAATGACTCAAACCCGGCCTGAATGGCTTTATCGATAGCGGTGTTCGAGGTAATTCCAGCGTCGCGGGCGACGTTTCCTAACACCTTTTTCTGCCAGGCGCGCCCGCGGTCGGGGTGGATGACCGGACGTAATATCCTGGGTTGTTTACCCTTCGGCGCATTCAGCGATTCCTTGATGCGCGTGGAGCTAAGCAGGATATAGGGCAGGCTCTGGGTGAGCGGGCAGTTCCATGACTTGTTGAAGTCGTCGGAGAGCTTCTCCATGGTGCACTGGACGGGCACAAAGAGAAAATCCGGCTCCTTTTCCAGCAGGTTGAGCATGTGCCCGTGGGCCAGCTTGATGGGCAGGCACGGCTCTTCGGCGATATTTTCCACGCCCTGGCGCATGATGTGCCGGTTGGTGGGGTCGGAGAGCACCACCTCGAAGCCGAGCTCGGTGAAAAATGCTTTCCATAACGGGTAGAGCTCGTGGAAAAACAGCACCCTGGGAATCCCCACCGTCTTGCCGTTGGGGTTGTCGGGTTTGTCTTTAGGATAGGTGTTAATCAGGGTCAGGGCGCGCTCCTCGAACAGACGCGGTATTTTAGAAGACTCGCGTTTCTCCTTCTGTTCCGTGCTGTCCCATTTTCCGCAGCGCGAGCCGTAGAAAAGGGGTTTCTCCCCCTCGAAGACGACCTTGTGTATTTCGCATCGATTGGAGCAGCTCTGGCATTCGAAGGAGGAGAGCTCGTATTGCCGACCTGCCAGGTCGAAGCCGCGGAAACGTGTCTCTCTGCCGCTGGCCTCCATCTCTTCCCTGGCCAGCATGGCCACGCCGATGGCGCCGAGGATATCATGGTGCGGCGGCACCTGGACTTTCTTGCCCAGGATGCTCTCGAAGGCGGCTTTTACGGCCCGGTTGAAGGCGGTGCCTCCCTGAAACAGAATATGGTCACCGATTTTACGTTCTTCTATCACCTTGGTCAGGTAGTTTTTCACGACCGAATAGGCGAGCCCGCCCACCAGGTCTACCTTGGCGGCGCCCCGTTGCTTGCAATAGTTCTGCTGCGACTCCATGAAAACGGTGCAGCGTTCACCCAGGTCCAGCGGGTGCTTTGAAGCCAGTCCCAGCTTGCCGAATTCCTCCTCGATATTGATGCCCAGCTTTTCCGCCTGCTCTTCGAGGAAGGAGCCGGTACCGGCGGCGCATACCTTGTTCATGGCGAAGTCGATTATCGTGCCATTCTGCAGGCTGACGTACTTGGCGTCCTGTCCGCCGATTTCAAAGATAGTGTCCACATCAGGACACTCGAATGAAGCGGCTCTGGCATGGCTCGTGATTTCGTTGCGGATAATATCGGCACCGAAGAATTCCCCGGTCATGTAGCGTCCGGAGCCGGTGGAGCCGGTGCCCTTTATAATGACTTTGTCTTTTAGTTCCTGTCCGACCTCTAAAAGCCCCTTTTTTACGGCTTCTATGGGCTGGCTGGCTGTCATCAGGTAGCGCCTTGCCAGTACGTTATTATCTTTGTCAATGACGACGACATTGGTGCTGATGGAGCCTATGTCCACGCCGATATAGGCCTCGACAGGCTTTTCGGGGTCGATTTTCACCGGCTCGATTTCTATCGGATAGTCGTCACCTTCAAGGGGCGGCAGGGTAACAAAATTGTATTCCCGCCGGGCGATATAGTCCCGCAATTGCTGAACGGTGTCCCCGGGGAGAGCGTTTTCCTTGCCGGAAAGGGCAGCGCCCAGTGCCCCCAACACGGAGAAATGCTCGGGAATTATCAGGTCCGCTTCTTCCAGCTCCACGACCTCCAGCACGGCACGCCGGATACCCTTGTTGGCGGCCACTCCGCCTTGGAAAGAGATGGGTTTGCCCATGTCGCGACCGCGGATTACCTGTCCTTTAAAGTTGCGTATCATGGCGAAGCACAGGCCGGCGACGATGTCTTGCACCGGGGTGCCTACCTGCTGCAGGTGAATCATATCGCTCTTGGCGAAGACGCTGCAGCGTCCGGCGACGCGTGGCGGGTGCTCCGACTTTAAGGCGACATCGCCGAACTGCTCGATGGGGATGCCCATCCGCGAGGCCTGCTGGTCGAGGAAGGAGCCGGTGCCGGCGGCGCAGGCGCCGTTAAGGGCGAAATCGACAACTTTGGGGATGGATTCTTCCGATTCCTTTTTCAGAACGATGAGCTTGGAGTCTTCACCGCCTATCTCAAGGATTGTCTGCACTTCCGGGTGGAAACGGGCAGTCCCAGCTGCCTGCGCGGTAATTTCGTTAACGAAGGATATGCCCAGCAGGTTGGCGATGAGCTGCCCGCCGGTGCCGGTAGCGGCGGCTGTCTGAAAACGCTCGGGCGGATATCTGGTAAGTATGTCCTCCAGGATAGCCAGGATGGTCTCCATCGGCTGACCCTTGGTACGGACATACCTGGATTCGATTATATTATCAGACTTGTCGGCTACTACCACCTTGGCGGTTACCGAACCGATATCAATGCCGAGTTTCATGCGAAAATTCATCGGTATAAAACATTCTGGTCAGGTATGTGTGAGAATAACAATCCGTTTATATTATAGCCATGCAAGGCTGGCATGTAAACCTGTGTTATAATCTGCGTGTAATGAAAATTCTGGCTATTTCCTGTCTGGTGGCTCTCTCTGTTCTGATGGCACTCGCGGCGACCGGCTGTCAGCAGGTTGACGCGGCTATTATCGATGATATTGATATTATGAAGGCATCACCGGGTGAGCCTCCACCGACAAGCGGCTGGTCGATGCATCGCTCCGGTCCGCATCCCGACGATGTACAGGCGGTCTTTAAACCGGGCGAAAAGATGATAGTTGGGCTTGTAATAAAGGACTGGCTTCTCAAAAAAGAAATAACGTTTGTAGTGTTTTCTTATTACAACGGAGGAACGGGTGTCGAAGAGGAAATTCGGGCATCGCCTCGGAACCTGGGGCCCTGGGAACGCGGTTCGGTTATTCTGGTCGGCTACCCGGAGCTCTGGGATGTCCCGGCAGAGAAAGGCGAATATGAATTAAGAGTCTATACTGATGATGGAATCGCGGCTTCGGCTCTCTTTAATGTGGGCGTCTGGCCGGAGTCTTGGGGCCCGGAGATAGAATATTTTCCGGCGCCAATCCATGAGGTCAGGGTAATCATTGAGGAGCCGCACCCGCCGCCTGATCCGTGGGTGTTCGTTTATATCAAGGGAGGCCTGCCAGATAGTTGCACCGAGTATTCCGGCGGGAATTGTCAATGCATTGATAATACAGTGAATATCACCATAGCCGTAAAACGTACCAGGGGAGCGATTTGCGCCCAGGTGTATGGTTACTTCGAGAAATACTGGGCTATCGGCGGCGACCGGTATGTTCCCGGTGAGACCTATACGGTTAACGTGAACGATTATGCGACGAGTTTCGTGATGCCGTAAACAGGAAGAAAAAAGAGGCGAGGGGGAAGCCGTAATGCCCCTCAACAGCTTCCCCCACATTATAGGGAGGAGGGAAAAACAAACTAACTGACCTTATTGTGATATAGGAATTGTATTACGTTACGGTCTTTGTGGAAATCGGCCAAAATACCTAAATTTCATGTTTAAGTATAATATTGGACGCGTAAAAGAATTTTATTTCTCGCGTGGGTTATTACTAGTGGAGAGAGAAATAAAGGTCCATGAGGATGTTGAGAGTCCTCATGGAGTTTACCAGGGAGACCGTATCGGTTCTTGAAGTCGAAATAGTGGCCAGGCTTTTTTCCAGTTCTTCGGCCAGGTCGGATATCATCTTGCGCAGTTCGTCGGTCCCTTCCCTGGTTTTCATGGCGTTCACTTCCTTAACGATTTCCGGCGCGGCTACTGTTTTAAGCTGCTCGATAGCCATGGAAACATTAAGGTCTTTAAGTCCCTGTAGGACGCCCTGTACCTTTTTGCCCTGCTCTTCACGCTGGCGCTCTTTTTCGTCATGCTCTTTCTGCTGTCGTGAAAACTGCTGTTGCAGGCGCATTAACTCGTCGAATCCGCTTTCTTCTTCTGCCATTTATTCCGCCTGTGTATGCTGACTCTATAATAAGTATACACTGAAAAACGGAACCGCACAAAGGAAGCTATCTTAAGAAGGTCAAGTTGCGTACACCATTATACCTTCCACAGCATGCGCTTTTCCTGCCGGTTATTTACCGCGGATTGATTTCTCACTATAGTATTTCAGGGGATTTTCAGCTCTAGGCCAGTTTGGCGCCCGGATTGGGTACCCCTGCGGCGTACACTTCGTCAACCTTGATGACGCCCACCGACTTGATATCCAGACCCAGCATCTCCTTTACCTGCCCGGCAAAGGTATCGAATAGAGGCCCGGATGTCTGAAAGCCCTGAAAGGTCCCTTTCACCTGATAGCCGACCGGCGGTAAGTCCATCTTGAAAACCGCCACCGCGGCCTTTTGATTGGCTTTTAGATTCACGTTGGTCTTGTCCCCGAAGATGTCTGCGAAGGCTATAGTCTCCTCATCTATGGCGGTAAGAGTGCCTTTGGGGACTACGTTGAGCTTACCGGCGCTGTCACAGGTAGCCAGTACCTTGGGTGCCAGCGGGCGTTCGTTTATCATGTCCACTACTTCTTTGGGCATCTTAGCCATTGTCTGCCTCCTTATTTCCTGATAAAATTTCAACATTGATAATAGTACTTATACCAATGGCTGTCAAGGAAGGCGAGAATGGCAGATATAGACGTGAGAATGGAAAGAGATGGCTGGCGAGCCAGGATTCGAACCTGGGTCAGAGGAGCCAAAGTCCCCTGTGCTACCGCTGCACTACTCGCCATCCTTACACACGGATTATAGCATTTAGGCGTGGCTGTGGCAATGCCTGTTTTGCTGGTAACTGCAAGGCTATGCTATTATTCGGTATAATAGCCGGCACGGGTATTGTATGAATCCTTTACGCAGATTATTTTGGGGTATCTTCTGGCTGGTGGGCGTCATTGTCGTTGGCGTAATCGGCTACGAGATTATCGAAGGCTGGAATTTCCTTGATTCCATTTACATGACGGTCACCACCATTACCACCGTGGGTTACAGTGAAGTCCATCCCCTTTCCGACGGGGGGCGGGTTTTCAGTATTTTTCTGATGATAGGCGGCGTGGGCGGGGCGCTGTATGCATTGAGTGGCATCGTCGGATATATTGTGGAAGGTAATATCGGCACCGTATGGGAGAGGCGTAAAATGCAAACTAAAATTGGCAATCTCAAAGGACATTTCATTCTCTGCGGATTCGGGAGGGTCGGCGAGGAAATCGCCCGTGCTTTTGAAGGAGAAGTCCCTTTCATCGTTATCGATAACAGGTCCGAATGCATCGCCAGATTGGAAAAATCCGATTATATTTATATGGAGGGTGATGCTACCCGGGACGATATTCTAAAAAGCGCCGGAATCGAACGGGCTCGCGGCCTGATAGCCGCCGTCGGCTCGGATACGGACAATACCTATATTACGCTATCGGCGCGGGGACTGCGCCCCGATATTTATATCGAAGCCCGTGCGTCCAGCACGGAAGCCGTAACCAAGCTGGAAAGATCCGGGGCCAATAGCGTTATTTTGCCTCACGCCATCGGGGGGAACCGTATGGCCATGCTGGCCCTGCGCCCGGCTGTCGTTGATTTTATCGATAATGTTATATACAGTCGGGGTCGTGAGATGCGCCTGGAGAATGTAGATATTTCGGAAAACTCAAGGCTAATCGACTTAACGATTAAAGAGGTACGGGATAAAATACGTGTTGCCATACTGGCTGTCCAGAAGAAAGGCCGTACGTTGACCCCCAATCCTACCGGCGAAGAGGTCGTAGAGAGCGGAGACAAACTGATTGTAATCGGCACCAAAGTGCAGTTGTCCTCTTTAGAGGAAGCGCTTTAGGGGGGAGCAACTCCGGGCGTTTCCCATGGCTATTTTTAATATATTCCCTCTTTCACTTTACACAGGCTCCGTATTAAATAATAAGACTCCGTAATCATCGGGGCGCCGTACGATGATGGTTACGGAGTCTTATTATCGTCTGATATACGAATGATATTTTAAAGGCTACTTTTTCTTGGGGGCGGCTTTTTCCTTCCCGTGAAGAGTCTCGATTTGTGTCCCCCACTTACGAGCCCTGTCAGTCATGAACCGTCTGGTCGGCTGCTTCTCGGTGCTGATAAGTATTGAGTTTATATTTACCCAGGGGACAAAGAGGCTCTCCGAGTAACCGCCCAGCATGTCGAGCTTGTCGTCCCAGTGCACCAGGTTTATCAGAATACCGTGTTCGTCGGCAACCTCGACCATTCCTATGTAGCAATTATCCGGCGCGGTCTCCGGCATAAGATGTACCGCCACGCAGTAGCCCGGTTGTATCGCCTGTATTTTCGCCATATTTCTTACCTCCACTTTCTAGGCTATCGTAGCCTATTTATATAATTATTTCCCATGCTTGTCAATAGCGCTTTCAGGATATTTGTCCATGGAGGTCGGTAACTGGAGGTCGCAGAGCAGGGATTTATTATATTTCTCTTATTATTCTTTATAAATTATTAAGGAGAAGTTTATCCAATATTTATGGATTTTATATCTGTTTTTATAGTCGGCTGATAAGATTGATGAGGATAAGACAAGGGATTTGAAAAGAAATTAAGGTTAGCCGGACACAGAATATCCGATAGGGTAGGTAAAATAGATGGAGAACTTCGTTCTCGCAGGAAAAGCTAAAACGGTTTTTCGCCTCATCGAGCTGAAAGCAAAGAGGGAAGAGCTTGCCAGGCGCGGTAAGAAACGGAATTCTAAAAACAAGAAGTAATCGGTATCGTGTTGAATCCGGCTATTCTTTTCTGAACCTGGTTTTCAGGGCTTCAATTTCTTGCTGTTTTTTAAATTCTTCCTGACTCAATGGTTCACAGGACTTAAGCACGTTATTCTCTATCTTTATAGAAAAGAACTCGTGGCATTTCCAGCACCGGCGCGGGCCTTCGTAGTCTGCATCCACCAGCGAGAGTTTGGTCTCCGCACCGCACTTGGGGCATTTCAGGGTAATCATATACGGTTTAATCTCCTTTTTTATATTACTTTATTATTAATCGGTCAGGGCAGGGGAAAGAACCGGCTAAATACCAGGAATATTACGGGAATGGATATCACGGAAACGACAAAGCTGGATAATATGAACTGGTTGGATATCGACTTGTTGCCGCCGGCGCGCTCGGTGACGATGGGAGTGCCGGTAATGGGCGGCACGGCGGCCTGCAGGATGAAGATAAGCGCCAGACTGTAGACAGGCTTGAGAAGGATAAGCAGACCCAGGACGACCAGGGGGAAGACGAAATTTTTAATGATGACGAATTTTATTATCTCCCCGTAATAGAATTTACCCTTCTGCCTGATATCGAGGTACAGGCTGCCGCCCAGAATAATCAGGATAAGCGGTAATGCCATGCCTCCAAGGATTTGCAGGATAGACTGTATAAAGTCCGGCAGGTAGCCCCTGGCGTTGACAAGCTGAACAATGATTGCCAGCAACGTGGCGATGAGGATGGGGTTGAGAATGCGGCTCCACCGTATTTTCTCCTGGCTCTTTTTCCTGAAAAAGAGCTGGTAGGCGCTGAAAAAGAGAACCGGGTGGAAAATGATGAAGATATAGAGCTGCGTTATATAAGGCGAATCCGCGCCGAAGATGCCGCTGATGATGATAAGCGGCATGAACAGCCCGTTCTGGAAGAAAAGGTTAAGAGCGAACTCGCCGCGGGTCTCTTTTTGAGAGAGAAACATGGTGATAAGTGTCAATGCCAGGGAGACGGCGGCGAAGGCGAACCACCATAACGGCAGCTGCCACCAGTCGGGGAGCTTTTCCGGGGAGAAATTGACGATGATGCTGGCGAAGACCATGCAGGGCAGGGCGATATCTATGGCAAGTCGACTTAGCAGGCTCAACACGTTCTCGGGTATAATGCCCCGCCTGGTTATCCAGAATCCGATAAGGCCTATGCCCAGGAGCACCAGCACTGATTCCAGGACGACGATAAAAATATCCATCTATCTATATAGTAATTCTATAATAATTGGTGGAAATTTGAAACGTCGTGAGGAGACCAATTTTTTTAGTGCCGAAGGTCGGACTCGAACCGACACGAGGGTTGCCCCTCAACAGTTTTTGAGACTGTCGCGTCTACCCATTCCGCCACTTCGGCTCGGGCTATCCTATTCTAGGTGAAAAACGGGGATAGCGCAAGGGTTGGGGGATGTGGGATATTTGCGGGCTAAGCTTAGGATGACGCGAGGGTGGTATGGGTGAGAAAAGAGAATAAACGGGGGTGGGGGTCTTTTTTAGCTTGCACGCTGCACTCTTTATTGCTACAATTACTGGCATGAGGGCTATCCGCAGCTCTTTTTTCTAGATGGAGTTCAATCATGGCAGACAGGTATAACCCGCAGGAAATAGAAGAGAAGTGGCGGCAGAAATGGGCCGGGGATAAGCTCTACGAGGTCAATGATGACGACCCCCGTCCTAAATATTACGCCCTTACCATGTTTCCCTATACCTCCGGCGACCTGCACATAGGCCACTGGTATAACAATGTTCCCATCGATGTCTATGCCCGCTATATGCGGATGCGCGGCTATAACGTCCTCCACCCGATGGGCTTTGATGCCTTCGGGTTGCCGGCGGAAAATGCCGCCATAAGTCGGGGCATCCACCCCTATACCTGGACAATGCAGAATATAGAGAATATGCGGCGGCAGCTCAAGAGCATCGGTGCCGTCTACGACTGGAGTCGGGAGGTCATCACCTGCCTGCCGGACTATTATATATGGACGCAGTGGTTTTTCCTGAAGCTCTATGAAGCCGGCCTGGCTTACCGCGCCAAGGCTCCGGTCAACTGGTGCCCCAACTGCCAGACGGTGCTGGCCAACGAACAGGTGGTAGGGGAGGACTTATGCGAACGCTGCAATACCCCCGTCATCAGGCGCGACCTTGAGCAGTGGTTCTTCCGCATCACGAAATACGCCGACGAGCTGATGGAATTCGACGGCATCGACTGGCCGGAACGTATTAAGATAATGCAGCGTAACTGGATAGGTAGAAGCCAGGGGACGGAAATTTCCTTCGGGCTCGACCACCCCGGCGTTGAAGAAAAGGAGATACGGGTGTTTACTACCCGCCCGGATACTGTCTTTGGTGTGACCTTCATGGTGTTGGCACCGGAGCACCCGCTGGTGGCGAAGCTGACCACTCATGATAAAAAAGCGGAGGTTGAGAACTATATTGTAAAATCGCGCCGCCAGAGCGAAATAGAGCGACTTTCCACCGAAAAAGAGAAGGATGGCGTGTTCACGGGGGCTTATTGTATCAATCGCCTGAACGGCATGAAAGTGCCCATCTGGATTGCCGACTATGTGCTTTTAGGCTACGGCACCGGAGCCGTTATGGCGGTGCCCGCCCACGACGAACGCGACTTCGCCTTCGCCCTCAAGTACGGCCTGCCCGTTATCCCGGTAATCGACCGCGCTGACGGCGTCGCCAGGAGTTTCGCTTTCCCCGATTCGATGCGTGAAGGATTCGCAGCAGAGTTAAAGAAGGGCGGTTTCAGCTATACGGAAGCGGAAATCGGCGGCCAGTACGTAACGCTGAACGGCGAAGCACAGATTGAACGCTATATCGAGCTCATGAAAAAATACAAAAAACCGGGCGGCTGGAACGAAATCGTCGGGTCTGCCTGGCTATTTTTCTTCGGGGGCAAGGACGGCGTGGAAACGCTGTCGCTGGACTCGGTTGAATCGGAAAGAGAAATATTGAAACGCTGTAAGGCCATTGAGCCGAGTGTGCGCGAGATGCGTACCGTGATGGAGATGCTTAATACTCTTGAGTTCTACCGCGACATGCTTTTCCACGCTGACTATGGAAAGATGATTCATTCCGGCGAATTCAGCGGCAATCAGGATGGTATCAATGCCGTAACCGCATACCTGGAGGGAAAAGGATGGGGCAAACGGACTATCAGCTATAAAATACGCGATTGGCTGATATCCCGGCAGCGTTACTGGGGAGCCCCTATTCCCATGGTATTTTGCGATAAGTGCGGCATCGTACCTATCCCGGAGAAAGACCTGCCCGTTCTGCTGCCGGAGGATGCCGAATTCAAGCCCACCGGAGAATCGCCGCTGAAATACAATGAGGAATTCGTGAATGTCACCTGTCCGAAGTGCGGGAGTCCCGCTAAACGGGAGACGGATACCATGGACACGTTCGTATGCTCCTCGTGGTATTTTCTGCGGTATTGCAGCCCGCGTGATGATAAGGCAGCCTTCGATGATGAAAAGGTGAAACTCTGGTGTCCGGTCGACTTCTATACCGGCGGAGCGGAACATGCCGTAATGCACCTGCTCTACGCCCGTTTCTTTACCAAGGCTATCCATGATATGGGGCTGGTTGATTTTAAGGAACCGTTCAAGAAACTATTTAACCAGGGGACGATTATCGCCGGGAAGCATAAGATGAGCAAGTCGAGAGGCAACGTGGTCAACCCCGATGACTATGTGGCTGAACTGGGGGCCGATGCCATGCGCACCTATCTCATGTTCATCGGGCCGTGGGACCAGGGCGGCGAGTGGGACGATAGCGGCATCAGCGGCATGAGCCGCTGGATGAATAGAATCTGGAACCTGGCGCTGGATGGATACAGGTCTGACGGCGCTCAAGGAGACGATGAGCTGGCCCGTGTGACTCACCAGACTATTAAAAAAGTAACCGAGGACATTGAGAGAGTCCATTTTAATACCATGGTAGCGGCGCTCATGGAGTTTACCAATTACCTGCATAGGGTGAAAGAGGCAGGCAGTGTTTCCGCGGGGGTCTGGGAATCAGCCATAAAGACACTGCTCCTGCTCCTGGCGCCGACGGTACCGCATATTGCCGAGGAACTCTGGAAAAGGAAGGGCTATAAGTACAGCGTTCACAACCAGGCATGGCCGGAATGGGATAGCGCATTGGTGGCACATGATGAGTTTACGCTGGTCGTACAGGTAAACGGCAAGCTGCGCGATAAAGTAACGGTGCCGGTCTCCATCGCGGAAGACGAAGCTAAAAAAATCGCCGCGGAACTGGAAAAGGTGAAGCCCTACATGGAGGGCAGGGGAGTGGTCAAGGTTATCTATGTCACGGGTAAGCTAGTTAATATTGTGGTAAAGTAGCGATACATTCGAGACGGGGCGTCAAAGAGGGGCGCCAGCCCCTCTCTTAAATGAAGTCCCCCTCTCCTTGAGAGGAGAGGGGGACAGAGGGGGTGAGGTAGAAATATTATGAAAATAGCGTTTATCGGCGGGGGGAATATGGGGGAGGCGATTATTTCGGCGGTTCTGGCGAAAAACCTGGCCACACCTGACGGTATCAGCGTCAGTGATATAAGCGAGTCGCGCTGTGAATATCTTGAGAAGCAGTACGGCGTGGTAGTGACGGAGAATAACCGGGAAGCCGTGAACAACAAGGATACCGTCGTACTGGCGGTTAAGCCCCAGAACCTGCCGGAGGTTCTTTCCGATTTGAAAGGATGTATTAAACCGACACAGCTGGTTCTCTCTATTGTTGCCGGGGTGAAAATCGGTACTATTAGTCAGGGTTTGGGGTACGGCAGCATCGTACGTTGCATGCCCAATACGCCGGCCCAAATTGGCTTCGGTATGAGCGCCTGGACAGCTACTGCCGGAGTAACCGCAACGCAGAAAGAGCAGTCGAAGGCTATCCTCGGCGCCATGGGCAGAGAAATCTACTTCGACGATGAAAAGTGCATAGATATGGCTACAGCGGTCAGCGGCAGCGGCCCGGCCTATTGTTTTTTATTTGCAGAGGCGTTAGTAGATGCGGCGGTAAACATCGGTCTTCCCAGGGAAGAAGCCCGGGAAATGGTCTTCCAGACGGTACTGGGTTCGGCACACCTGATGCGGCAGTCGGGTAAGCCCCCCGCCGAGCTGCGTCGGAACGTTACTTCTCGCGGGGGCACTACGGAGAGCGCCTTAAAGGTCTTTGATGAAGGCGGTTTTGCCGGGCTCGTCGAAGATGCGGTAAAAGCGGCCTACCGGCGGGCTAAAGAACTTGGGAAATGACGATCCCCGGCAAGAGTCTTAGTCGTTTATGTAAGAATTTCTGTTTAATATATTCTATATATTTAGAATATTTATATAGTTTAGTATTGACAAAACTTATTAAATATATTATAATGTATAAAAATTATCAGGGAGAGGCGTATGTCAGGGAATTTAAGGGATGAAGAGCGAAATTTTGTGGAAGATGTGGGTGTTGTCTTCGAAAAAACCGGTCTTCCCCGCATGGCGGGTCGAATGTTCGGGTGGCTCCTTATTTCTGACCCGCTTTATCAATCGCCGGCTGAACTGGCCGATGTTCTACTGGCCAGCAAGGGTTCAATCAGCACCACTGTGAGACTTCTCTCGCAGATAGGGTTGATTGAACGCTATATCATACCCGGCGAAAGGCATAACCACTTTCGCTTGAGCGAGGATGCCCTGCGGAAGACAATCGAGCACGGACTTGAAGGTGAAATCAAGATGTTCCGCCGGCTAGCTGAAAACGGCCTGAAATTAATGAAGGATGAACCTTCCGTGCGTAAGGAGTGGCTGGAACAAATGAGTGACCGATATCAATTTCTGGGAAAGGCATTCCCGAAGTTGATGGAACGTTACGATAAAAGACGAGAAAAGCTTCAGTTGAGATTGTTACTTAAGAAGAAGTAATAAAAAGTTATTTATCAGGAATCCCGGAGGAGAACGATGAAAAGAAGACTCATTTCTGGCCTTGTTTTGATGGCAATTCTACTGGCTCTGCTGGGAGTGACGGCCTGTGATTCGATGGGAGGCGGTCAGGGAGAGGTCAGCCGGCAGCAGGTCGAGGTAACGCGCGGCGATTTATCGTTAAGCGTCACCGGCAATGGGAAAATAGAGACCTCGCGTGAGGCCAGGTTGACCTTCGGCAGCGCCGGCAAGCTGGATGAAATAATGGTAGAAGAAGGGGACAGGGTAAAGGAAGGTGACGTGCTGGCCAGCCTTGATACAAGTACTCTGGAGCTGGCAGTAGGCCAGGCACGGATGTCATTGACCCAGGCAGAGGTAGCTCTAACACAGGCGGAACTTGCCGGATATACAGCCGAATATAATCTGGATAACACGCGTAATTCCGATGACTCACTACAACTGGCGTTGCTAAACGCACAAATAACGCTTGATACTGCGCAAAATAACCTGGCCGCCGGCATTACGGCTGTTGATTTCCCTACTATACAGGCGGACCTGAATAGGGCCAAGGCCTATTACGACTATGTCAAGCTCATGGCACAGCAGGATACCGCAAACTCGGATACCTGGACGCTGGCACTGGATCGGGCTAAAGAGTCATTAGATGTTGCGCAGGCTAACTACGATAATGCAATAGCCGGATACGATTCCAGGCAGGTTAATCTAAAGAAAAAGCAGGTTGAGGCAGCGGAGGCATCCGTGGCTATTGCTCAAAAAAATATCGATGACCTCGATAAAAATATCGCACTTTTCGAAATGCAATTAGCCTCGGCTGAACATACCGTAACACAGGCGGAGCAGGCGGTGGACCTGGCCGGGCAGTCCTTGGCTGACGCTCGGAGACAGCTTGACGAAGCCGCTATCACTGCCCCGTTTGATGGTGTGGTGGCTGTAATCCCGGCTGAAGAAGGCGATATTATTCCATCGCCGTCCATGGTCCCCACGACGATTATTCAAATGATTAATCCCGACTTTCTGGAGCTGGTGATTGAGGTTGACGAGATAGATATACCGCTGCTGGAGCTGGGTCAGGAGGCTGCGGTTAGCGTGGATGCCATGCCTGAAAAGGAATTCAAAGGTCACGTGACGGCCATCTATCCCGTGCCTATGGAGGTGGGGGGTGTGGTGCTTTATCAGGTCAAGATAGACCTGGATACAGAAGAAGAATCCGGAATTAAAGTAGGTATGAGCGCTTCAGCAGATATCCTGGTGGAAAAACGTGAAAACGTCCTCATGGTGCCGGGTCGCGCTATTAGCAAGAACGACCAGGGGCAGACGATTGTTAAAGTCATGGAAGGTGATAAGTATCAAGAAAGGGTGGTAGTCGTCGGTCTGGATGACGGACTGCGTGCCGAGATAGTCAGCGGGGTAAGCGAAGGCGAGACAGTGGTGGTGGAGGTAAAAGTGAAGTCGGCTTCGGGTATGAGCTTCTTCTAATTAATATATCAGGAAGTGTTAGCTATGTCGCCGAATAATGGCATGATTGAGCTGGATAATATTACCAAGATTTACCATATGGGTAATGTAGAGGTACCTGCATTGAGGGGGGTAAACCTGAATATAAGGCAGGGTGAGATGGTGGCGCTTATCGGCGCCTCGGGCTCCGGGAAATCCACCCTGATGAATATTGTGGGCTTTCTGGACAAGCCTACGGAAGGCAGATATATCCTCGAGGGATTAGATATAAGCCAGCTTAACGATAACAAGCTGGCCGAAATGAGAAACAAAAAGATAGGGTTTGTCTTTCAGACCTACAATCTCCTGCCGCGGACCGCGGCGATAGCTAATGTGGAACTGCCGCTTGTTTACGGGGGCGGGGGTCAGAAACGCAAGCGGGCGATAGAGGCTCTGGAGCGTGTCGGGCTGAAGGAACGGGCTGCGCATAAACCTTCGGAACTATCGGGTGGCGAGCAGCAGCGCGTGGCCATTGCCCGGGCTTTGGTAAATGACCCGTCTCTCATCCTGGCGGATGAGCCCACCGGTAATCTTGACAGCAATGCAACCGCCGAGATTATTTCCATTTTCTGCCGGCTCAACCAGGAGGGCATCACCGTTATTCTGGTGACCCATGAGCCGGATGTCGCTGCAAAAGCACAGCGTATCGTACGGCTGCTGGACGGGAAAATTATAGAAGATAAGAGAGTTGATGCGGCAGCCCGTGATTAATCAGTACAATCGAGGAGATAAACCGTGAAGTGGATTGAGTCCTTTATTATAGCTTTCAGGTCGCTTGGTGCCAACAAGTTACGCTCCTCATTGACCATGCTGGGTGTTATCATCGGCGTAGGCTCGGTTATCACCCTGATGTCGGTGGGCAGGGGAGCGGAAAAATCCATTACCTCTACTCTGGAAGGCATGGGCACCAATCTGATATACATAACGTCCCAGACGCCTGGCCTGGAGGGGCTGGCCGCCATGGGAATGGCTAGTCAGAGCCTTACTATCAGCGACGCCGAGGCCATCGCCGAACGGGTCCCTTCGGTGATAGCCGTCGCCCCGATAACGGAAAATTACGCTGAAGTGGCTGCCGGTGATGAGAGCACCGCGGCTTTCATCGAGGCAACGACCCCGGAATATGAGTATGTATTGAACTTTCCAACGGAGTACGGACAGTTTATTACCGCGCGGCACGTGGCCTCCAAGGATATGGTAACGGTGCTGGGGAGCGACATCGCTGAAGATTTGTTCGGCGGTGAAGATGCGGTGGGGAAAAAGGTTAAAATCAACGGACGCCAGTTCAACGTTATCGGCGTACTGGAAGCCAAGGGCGGGCAGATGATGGGTATCAGCATGGACGCCATAATTGTGGTGCCCATAACAACCTACCAGACGAGGCTTTTCCCGGGGCAGACGGTACGTGGGGAGGACACCGTCCAGCAACTGGCGGTACAGATAGAGAATACCGAAATCGCCGATATCGTTTCGGCGGATATTACGGAATTATTAACACAACGTCACCGCATTACCGAGGAAGGTAAAGAAGACTTTCTCATCATGACGCAGGAGCAGATGATGGGCATGATACAGCAGGTTACCGGGCTGCTCACGATATTACTGGGGGCTATTGCCAGTATCTCGCTGCTGGTCGGCAGCATCGGTATTATGAATATTATGCTTGTATCCGTAACCGAGCGTACGCGGGAGATAGGCATCCGCAAGGCTGTCGGCGCCAAGCGACGGGATATTCTGCTCCAGTTCCTGCTGGAGGCCGCCATGTTGAGTTTATCCGGCGGCGCTGTGGGAATAATCGGGGGTTGGGGGGTGTCGTGGCTGATTTCCACCTTTTCAGAGGCGGCTGGCATCAGTATCAATGCTGCGGTATCATGGGATATCGTCATCCTGGCTATATCGGTCTCGGTATTCATCGGCCTTGTTTCCGGAATATATCCGGCTATGAGGGCAGCCCAGCTGAACCCCATTGACGCCCTGCACTATGAGTAGTAAAATACGAGCATGAACTGGCTGGATATCGTTATCCTGATACTCATTGTAATTCCGACACTCATCGGGCTGAAAACCGGCATTGTCAAGGCCCTTTTTACCGTGGCCGGAATGATTGTAGGCGTGGTTCTGGCAGGGCGATTCTCGGAATCTTTAGGTGGGGCGCTGACCTTCATTTCCGACCCCGGCTGGGCTAAAATAGCCGCCTTTGCCATTATCTTAATAGTGGTGATGGTGATAGCCTCAATACTGGCCGTGGTAATAAAATGGGTTGTTTCAGCGGTGCTGATGGGTTGGGTAAACCGATTGGGCGGCGCAGTCCTGGGCTTTGTGATGGGATTCGTCTTCTGCGGTGTCCTGCTGACCATGTGGGTGAATTTCCTGGGTATCGGCAGTACCGTGGCCGATTCTGCCCTGGCTAATCTGCTTCTGGATGGCTTTCCCGTTATACTGGCGTTATTGCCCGCCGAGTTCGATTCGGTACGTGACTTCTTCCAGTAAAAAGACTCCGGTAACTTGGCCGCCGTATCTTCTTAACTCCCCGAGTCTTCCCTGTAAAAGGCAGACAATCCTTACCTTATTATCGGAAAACAGATAAATCGGATTGTCACGCCGATACGGGCGGTCAATTAACGCGATAGTTGTATTTTGCTAAACCCTGGCCGGTATGGCTTTATCCGGATGTCGCCCTATTTTTTCGGGTGATCCGGGTCAGGTTGGGGGGCATCAACCGGGCATATTTCAGCGCATTTGGGAGTATCGTTATATCCTACACACTCGACGCACTTATCAGGGTCGATTACATAGACCGTATCACCCTCACTGATGGCGCCGACCGGGCATTCCGGTTCGCAGGCCCCACAGCTGATGCACTCGTCTGTTATCATGTAAGCCATTCAATTTACCTCCTGGTCTTTCCCTGAAAAATTCTCCTTGTGGACTATATTAAATCAATGTGGCGGTCTATTTTTTACTAACCCCTTTATTTTTAAGGGCTTCGGCCACGTGTTTGGGTACCAGGCTGTTGATATCACCGCCAAGGCTGGCTACCTCTTTCATCAGGCTGGAGCTAAGGAACTGGTACTCCTGGCTGGCCATGAAGCAGACGAGCTCCAGCTCCGGGTAGAGTTTCCGGTTCAACATGCCCATTTCAAATTCCCTCTCGTAATCGGCGCTCATTCTTAATCCGCGTACCAGCACCTGCGCATTGACCTGCCTTGCGAAGTCTACGGTAATAATATCGTACGGGATTACCTCAACGTTGGGTAGATGGGCTATAGCGCGCCTTGCCATGTCTACGCGTTCTTCGTGGGAGAACGTAAGGCGCTTATCCGGAGTAGCAAAGATACCTACGATTATTTTATCAAAAAGTTTTGAAGCCCTGGTAGCGATATCGATATGCCCGTTGGTTATGGGGTCGAAGCTGCCCGGATAGAGAGCGATAATCAAGAACTTGCCTCCTTCCGATATAATGAGATGCAGCTATCGCCGTGACGGTGTTCTTTGATAAGGTTTAGTGCGGCGTAGTTTTGGCTAAGGGGTAAGTGCGGTGAGTGGGTTACTACTACCTTTGTATGTGTGCCGACCAGTCTGGAGTTTGCCAGTTGTGTGATGAAATTACCTATAGACGCATTAGAATAAGGTGGGTCCATCAGTATAATGTTGTACTCCTTATCAATAAGGGAAAGTGCCCTGGCGACATCGCAGCAGTATATATGAGCCTGTGCTGACAATTTCGTCTTTTCTAAATTCTCCTTAATTATACCACAACACCTGGGTTCTCTTTCAACAAAGTCTACCCATCCAGCCCCGCGACTTAAAGCCTCTATACCCAGGGCGCCGCTACCGGAAAACAGGTCAAGCACCTGTGACCAGTCGTCGGCAATATTTTCCAGGATAGAAAAAATGGCACCGCGTACCAGGTCTGTTGCCGGTCGGGTTGCCGTTCCTTTCGGGAACTTGAGCCGATGTCCTTTTGCCTTGCCTGTAATAACTCGCATATAGTGTGGGACGCATTTTTAATATCGAAAAAGCCCGGGTAAATAATTGAATCGCCAGATAATAGGATAACCAGATAACGCGGAATTTGTCAACAGAGGGGGTAGGGGTTAAGTTACCATGTGTGTATTCAGGCAGGGCGGGTTAATATTTTGAGATACCGATGAATACAGAAAGGCTGCGGGAGTGTACCACCCGCAGCCCTGTGTATAATAACTGATACTACTATTTATTCTTCATCTCATCGAGCATTACATGCTCAAGCCTGTTCCCACTACCCGTGACTGTTTACCGGTAAATTCACTCGCAGGAATTTTTACTGGAAATGATGCTGATGTACCGGTTCCGCCGGCACTTCGCTTGGGGTAGTCATGTGGCGCCGGTGGCTGAATAACGGGCGGCGCAGGAAGGAAGGCATATCAAGCTCGTCTTCAGTCTTCATGTTCTTGAGAAGCTTGGTAAGTTCGTCTTCCTCTCCGTCTTTGCCCATACCCAGCTTGGCCTGAAACCCGGTGGCAATCAGGGTGATGCGTACTTCATTTTCCATGGACGGGTCATTGGCAACGCCGAAAATGATATTGGCATCGGGGTCAACGGCCTGTTTGATAACATCGGCAGCCTGATTCACCTCGAACAGGGCGAGGTTATTGCCGCCGACAACGTTGAACAGGACGGCCTTGGAACCCTCAATGGCCACATCCAGCAGCGGGCTGGCCAGCGCTTCTTTAGCGGCATCGGTAGCCCGGTTCTGTCCGGTACCATTGCCGATGGACATCCAGGCCGGGCCGGCATCTTTCATAATCGCCTTAACATCGGCAAAATCGAGGTTAATCATACCGGGGGTAGTGATAACCTCGGCGATTGCCTGAACACCGTGCCTCAATACATCATCGGCCAGTTTAAAGGCGCTGTCCACTCCGGTCTTCTGGTCGCAAAGCGTCAGCAGGCGGTCATTGGGGATGATAATCAGGGTGTCAACCTTATCGATAAGGTTGGTAATGCCTTCTTCCGCCGTTTCCATGCGATGAGCGCCCTCGAATTCAAACGGTTTGGTAACCACGGCTATGGTAAGAGCGCCGCTGTGCTTGGATGTTTCCGCAACGATGGGTGCCGACCCGGTGCCGGTGCCGCCGCCCATGCCGGCGGTGACGAATACCATATCGGCCCCGGAAACGAGCTCCTTCAAATCGTCGCGGTTTTCCTCGGCAGCTTTAGCCCCGATGTTATGGTCGCCGCCCGCGCCCAGACCCTTGGTGAGTTTGGACCCGAGCTGTACGCAAATCGGTGCTTCGCAGATAGCCAGAGCTTGAGCATCGGTATTCATCGCGATGAATTCCACGCCCTGAATATTTTCTCTGACCATGCGGGTTACGGCGTTGCTGCCGCCACCACCCAGACCAATGACCTTAATCTTTGCTGGATTAGCTACAAAACTTGTTCTTGCCATCTCCTCCTCCTTTCACTAGTGCCAAAAAGAATTATTAATAATTTATTATTATTTTTATTATTATCTAAATAACTTTCTAAGCTGGGATGCCAGGCGGCTAAAGGCACCGCCGAATCGTCCTGAATTCCACTGTTTCTTGCCTTCATGCTTGGCTCCCCAGAGCAGGAGACCAACGCTGGTGGCATAGGCCGGGTCTTTAAGCACATCGGCTATGCCATGTACGTCGGTTGGAGCGCCTACTCTTACCGGGAGTCTAAGAATATCGCGTCCCAGAGCAGAGATACCGGAAAGGTTGGAAGTACCGCCCGTGAGTACCAGTCCGGCTGGTACCAGCGCTTCATAGTCCGAGTTTGGCATTTCCAGGAGGATAAGCTTCAAGACTTCCTCGATTCTGGCCCTGATGATGTCACATAAATCCTGGTAGGAGACGCCGTGTCCGTCCTTGGATATGGCCGGCGCGGTATCCGCCTTGCCTTCGTAAACGGGCATAACACTGCCGTATTTCTTCTTCATCTCCTCGGCGATTTCAAACGGCAGTCCCAGGCCGATGGCGACATCGCGGGTAAGCTGATAACCGGCTACCGGCAGGATGGAAGTATGCCAGATGCTGCCTTCTCTAAAGACGGCAACATCCGTGGTTCCGCCGCCGATATCGGCCAGTATTACGCCTACCTGTTTCTCATCATCAGTGAGAATAGCCTCACTGCTGGCCAGCGGTTCGAGGACGAGGTCCTCAATGTCTATCCCGATGCTGCGTATGCATTTCACGAGATTCTGAATAGAGGTTACCGCAGCCGTAATGACGTGCGTTTCCACGTCGAGACGGAATCCATGCATACCTACGGGGTTCTTTACACCCGGCTGACCATCGACAGCATAGGCGCGGGGAATTACATGAAGCAGCCTCCTGTCGCCGGCAGTTTTTACACTCTGGGCAGCGTTGAGGACACGTTTCAGGTCATCGGGGCGTACGACACGGTCGTTACGAGTGATGGCAACTACGCCGCGGTTATTCATGGACGTCACGTGACGTCCGGTAACGCCGACATAGGCCGATTCCACTCTGCAGTCGCTGGCCTGTTCTGCCTTTCTCACTGAATCACGAATTGACTCTTTGGCTTCATTGATATTAACCACCAGGCCCTTGTGCAGTCCTTTGGATGGTGCAATACCGACTCCCACAACACGCGGGACACCGCCATCGCTGACATCAGCCATTATGGTACATATCTTGGTGGTACCAACGTCAATAGAAGCTACAACATTTCGTCTTTTCATCTGCCCTCCTTGGTAACTGGATTTTAATTTCTCTTCGAGTACCCAGTTATTACATAGGTAACCTCCTTTTCAGGTTCGACCGTGTATTAGGCTGCTAAAAAGGCCATTCTGATTTTTTCTAATAGGGCCGGCCTTCGCCAGCCTCTTGATTTGGCTATAGTGATAAAAGCATGGTCTTCGGGGGTGGCATAGCAATCACCCTGGATGACAATACGCTCGGCCGCTCTTAATTTGGCGCTGCGGCTGCGCGGGTTAAGCTGGACTTCCGATGTGGTGGGGGTAATTACTTTCTTATTAATTAATCTTAAGCGCGGCGTATGGCCGCAGATGCAGACAGGGGTTCCCGGAGGGCAGATGCAACTTCGGGCTTCCCTTTGCATGAACTGCTTAACGATGCGGTCTTCTAATGAATGATAGGTAATAACGACCAGCCTGCCCTCGTAACCGAGAAGGTCAATTGCCTGTCTCAAGGCTGCTTCCAGGTGCTCCAGTTCATGATTAACAGCGATACGCAGCGCCTGGAAGGTCTTGGTAGCCGGATGCAGCTTACCCCTCCGGCCGACCGCCTTCTCAATCAGCAGGGCCAGCTGGCGCGTGGTCTTTATCGGGCGTTCCTGGACGATACGCTGGGCGATTCGGCGGCTATGGCCTTCCTCGCCGTAAGTTTTAATTAGGTGGGCCAGTCTCGCTTCCGAAGTAGTGTTGACGATATCAGCGGCAGTTATCTTCTGGCCGGGGTTGAACCGCATATCCAGCGGAGCGTCATGCTGGAAACTGAAACCGCGGCCGTTCCCGTTAAGCTGGAGCGAGGAAAGACCCAGGTCGAAAATTATCCCGTGTACGGGAAAAAAATCATATTTGATGCAGATAGACTGCAAATTAACAAAGTTGTCATTTACCAGCAGGATAGATTCTTTATAATGCAGCAGTCTTTCTCTGGCTATTTTGATAGCGTTGGGGTCGGCATCGATGCCGAGCAGCTGCCCGCCGGGCGAACTATGGTCCAGAATAGCGGTGGCATGTCCGGCGCTGCCCAGTGTGCAATCGATATAGCGGCCACCTGGCTGGACGGCCAGTGACCTAAGCGCCTCGGAGAGAAGAACCGGGGTATGGCTGGAGGCTGACCAATGTTTTATCATTAGTTATTCTCCAGGCTTTCGATAATCTGCCAGGCCTGTTCCTGGCTTACTTCCTTCTCTTCCTCCCAAAGTATTTTATTCCATATCTCGAGGTAGGTATTGGAACCGATGACAGTTACTTCATCCACAATCTCGGCGTGCTCGCGTAACGGTGCCGGGATGGCAACACGACCCTGATTATCTATCCTGGTGCTGAAAGCCGTGGCGAAAAGGGCGCGGCTTAACTTTCTCATTTTGCTGCGTGATAATGGACTATTGGTGAGTGTGGAGGAGAGTTTCCTCCATTCGGATACGGTGTAAACTGTAATGCATTTTTCGGCTCCGGATGTCAGCACCACACCGTCTTTTAAGGCGCTGCGGAACTTGGGTGGGAGGGACACCCTGCCTTTATCATCTATTTTATAGTCAAACTCGCCGTAGAACATAGCCTCAAATATTCACCACTATTCACCACTATTCACCATATTTCACCATTTTATAACACACTACCCCATATTTGTCAAGTCTTTTCAAGCCATTTTTGAGAAATTGTGACAATTTCGTGACATATTCGGTTACTTTAACTATAGTTGAGGGAAAAAACGGCTATTGTTAGCTCGCAGGGGATGGTGGGGGAAGAGTTCTTATGCGGGTACTTCCATCGTGAGCCTCAATTGTGGTAAAATATATCTTGTTTTGTGAGAAGAGGTTATGTTGAATATTGCCATACTTACCATCAGCGATAAGGGTTCCCGGGGACAGCGCCAGGATAAAAGCGGTGAGGTAATCAGGGACAGACTGTCGCAAGTAGAGAGTACCATTATTAAATATGAGGTTGTACCCGACGAGCGGGATAAAATAGCCGGTAAGCTTATCGAGTGGGCTGACGGGGGTGGGGTGGATGTTATTCTGACCACCGGCGGCACAGGCCTGGCGCGGCGGGACGTTACGCCGGAAGCGACGCTATCGGTTATCGACAGGAACGTTCCCGGCTTCGCCGAGGCGATGAGGGTCAGGTCCCTGGAAAAAACGCCGATGGCGGTATTGAGTCGGGCTGTATCCGGCCTGCGCGGGCAGTGTCTTATCATCAACCTGCCGGGCAGTCCCAAGGCGGTACAGGAGTGCCTGGAGGTGATATTACCGGCTATTCCTCACGCCGTGGAAATCATTAAGGGAGAGGTGACGGAGCATACGATTAGTATGCCGGGGTAAATCGGGGCGATGCGTATTGATATTTTAACTCTATTTCCACATATGTTCGAAGCGCCGTTCAGCTTCGGCATTTTCAAGCGGGCTATCGATAACGGGCTGGTGAATCTCAACCTGTATAACATACGGGACTATACCCATGATAAACACCACACCGCGGACGATTATCCCTATGGCGGCGGCGCCGGCATGGTAATGAAGCCGGAACCGATTTTCGAGGCGGTTGAGGCCATCAAGGATGACGTTAAGGACAGAGAGGCCGAACTGCCGATTGTACTGCTTACTCCCCAGGGGCGGCTATTTTCGCAAGAGGTTGCCCGTGAGCTTTCACAGAACCGTCACCTGGTTTTTATTTGCGGTCACTACGAAGGGGTTGACGAGCGGGTAAGCGAGCACCTGGCCACCGATGAGATAAGCATCGGCGATTATGTGCTGACCGGCGGTGAGGTTCCTGCCATGGTGGTTATCGATGCCGTTCTCCGGCTGCTGCCGGGGGTGCTCGGTTCGGAAGACTCGCCCCTGGAAGACTCTCATGCCGAAGGACTGCTGAAGTATCCCCAGTATACCCGCCCGGAAGCCTATCGCGGGTGGAAGGTCCCGGAGGTGCTTCTTTCCGGGAATCACGCCCGGATTGCCAGGTGGCGCCGTGAGCAGATTATCCGGCGGACCCAGGAGCGCCGGCCGGAACTATTGAATAAAGCGGACCTCGGTATGGAAGACAGACAAATGGTAAAACGCCTGACAATCAAACGGTCGCAGGTTAATAAGGATAGGGAGTCTTAACATGGATATTGCATCATTAATTGACATTGAAAAGAATCCGAAAATCCCTGACATTGCCCCCGGTGACACAGTGAAGGTAAGTGCCAGGATTATGGAAGCCGGTAAAGAACGCATCCAGGTATTTCAGGGAGTGGTCCTCAAGATAAGGCGCGGCGGTACCGGCGCCAGCTTTACGGTACGCCATGTTGCTTATGGAATTGGCGTTGAACGCACCTTCCCGCTGAATTCACCGCTTGTAGAAAAAGTGGAGGTGGTACGGCAGGGAAAGGTACGCCGGTCACGACTTTATTACCTGCGCAGTCTAAGTGGCAAGGAAGCCCGCCGCAAGATAAAGCGTGTGGAGAGGAAGGTGAGGCAGGTCGGCGAGGAATTGATTGCAGCAGAACCGGAAGAGGTTCTTGAGCCGGAAGACGTATTACAGGCAGAACCGGAAGCCGTGGAGGAAGAGGTGGAAGCAGCGGTAGCGGAAAAGGCCGAAGAAGCGGTAGAAGAGAAACCCGAAGCGGTAGCGACCGAAGAGGCGACGGAGGAAACTCCCGAGCCGGGACCCGAGGCAGTCGTCGAGGCGGAACCGGTAGCCGAAGAAGAAGCGGCAGCATCTCCCGAGGAACCACCGGCGGAAGCGCCGGCCATGGGGAAAGAAGAAGCGGTGGAAGCAGTTGACGAGCCAGCCGAGGAACCGGAGAAAGAGACACCCTGACCCGGTCGATAGATAATCGATGCTGGGCCTAATCATAGACACCTTCTGGAGTCTGGGATGAGATACGCCGAGGTTAGTGTAAATTCGCTGGCAGCCCAGCGCCGGACTTTCAGCTATGCTATTCCCGTTGGACTGAACGTCCGCGAGGGACAGGCGGTGCTGGTTCCCTTTGGCGAGAGAATTTTGCAGGGTATCGTTCTGGAGCTGACTCCCGTTCCCGCGGTGGAAGATACCCGTGAAGTCCTCGATGTTATCGGTTTGGAGCCGATTCTTACTCCTTCCCGTATATCACTGGCGCGCTGGATAAGCGATTACTATCTTTCGCCGCTTTTCGATGCCGTAGCTTTAATGCTGCCGCCGGGCTTCGAGCGGAAAGCGATTACGTTCGTCAGCCTGACGCATCCCGACACGGATACTTCATCACTCAACGATGACCAGAGCCGGGTTGTCGATATCGTATTGGGGGAGGGCAGGGTCGAGCTAAAGAAACTGGAAAAGACCCTCGGCAAGAAAAAGGCGTCAACCGTTGTCTCGCATCTGGTCAGGCAGGGCATTCTTACCAGGAGCTATGAGCTGGGGCCTGTCCGCGTCAAGCCCAAGACAGAACTTTACATAAGGTTGATGGGCGATAAAGATGAAACGGTAAACCTGTCGGCTAAGCAGTCGGCTCTCATTAATTTTATGAAAGAGCGGGCGGTGTCGGTATCCTGGGCGGAAGCCAGGCGGAAGACCGGATGCAGTAAGTCCGTAGCCGATGCCCTGGTAAATAAAGGCCTGATAACATTTTACGAAGAGGAAGTAAGGCGCGAGCCGATTTCTTACGATAATATTCAACCTACCGAACCTCTGGAATTGACGCCAGACCAGCAATCGGCTTTAGAGGCCGTTAAATCGAGTTTACGGCAGACGGCCGGTAAAGGCACTTCCGCTGACGTTTTCCTGCTGCACGGCGTCACGGGCAGCGGCAAGACCGAGGTATATTTACAGGCGCTGGCCGAGGCGGTGGCGCTGGGTAAAAAGGGAATCGCGCTGGTGCCTGAAATTGCCCTGACACCCCAGACCATCGAACGTTTCGCCGCCCGCTTTCCCCACCGGGTAGCCGTTCTTCACAGCAGGCTCTCGCTGGGAGAGCAGTATGATGAATGGCGCCGTATCGGCAACGGGGAATTCGATGTCGTTATCGGCTCCCGCAGCGCTATTTTCGCCCCGCAGCCGGACCTGGGCTTGATAATCATCGATGAAGAGCACGAGTGGACCTACAAGCAGGACAACTCTCCCCACTACCATGCCCGTAGTGTTGCCCTGAAACTGGCCGAATTGACCGGGGCGCTGGTAGTCCTGGGCAGCGCCACGCCGGATGTCGAGTCCTACTATAAAGCGCAAAGCGGTGAATATAAATTGCTTGAGTTGCCGCAAAGGGTTGTCCCCAGCGCCGGGGCGGCCCTGCCGCAGGTGGAAGTGGTGGATATGCGGGAGGAACTGAAGGCAGGCAACCGCAACATTTTCAGTCGGTCTCTTACGCAGGCAATCAACGAAGCCATCGCCGCCCGGGGGCAGGTAATTTTATTCCTCAATCGGAGAGGCGGCGCCACCTTTATCCAGTGTCGGCGGTGCGGATTCGTGCTGCGGTGCCGGCGCTGCGAGGCGCCGCTCGCTCATCATATCGCCGGTGATTTCCTTATCTGTCACCAGTGCGGCTATAAGACTCCGGTTACCGATGTTTGCCCCAATTGCAATAGCCGGCAGTTAAAATTCCTGGGAATCGGTACCCAGAAGCTGGAGCAGGAAGCACGCTATACTTTTCCCCGCGCCCGGCAGATGCGCTGGGACAGCGATATTTCCGCGGGCAAATCGTCTCACGAAACTATTTTACGGAAATTCCGGAATAAAGAAGCGGAAATTCTCATCGGCACGCAGATGGTAGCCAAGGGGCATGACATACCCTCGGTGACGCTGGTAGGTGTGGTCAGCGCCGATACCAGCCTGAACCTGCCCGATTTCCGCTCCGGCGAAAGGACGTTTCAGCTATTGAGTCAGGTCGCCGGCAGGGCAGGGCGGGGGCCATCGGGGGGCAGGGTTATCGTTCAGACCTTCTCTCCGGAGAACTACGCTATTCAGGCGGCGGCCGGACATGACTTCGCCTCTTTCTACGAGCAGGAGGTCGCCTACCGCCGGGAGTTTCATAATCCTCCCTTTACCCGTCTGGCCCGACTTACCTGTGTACACACTAATGACGCCATCTGCCAGCGGGAGGCGGAGAGAGTAAAAAAGATGCTCGTAGAGGAAAGTGAAGCTAGGGGAATTGCCGGTATCGGCATTATCGGTCCCGCCCCGGCTTATATCCATCGCTTGCGGGGCAGGTACCGCTGGCAGCTCATACTCCGCGGCTCCGGACTGTCCGCTTTTCTATCGCCGATTGCTTTTCCCCGGGGTTGGACGATAGATATTGACCCGATGGCGCTTGTCCAGTAAACTTAGAATGGCTGGTTTCTAAAAAATTCTCATCGAAGGAGACTTTATGGCGGTTCTGACAATTAGGACATTGCCCGACCCGATATTGAGAAAGAAAACGAAAAGGGTCAGGGCAATCGATGGTTCTATCAGGAAGCTCGTAGCAGATATGCGGGAGACGCTGCATGCCGACCCCGGCAGGGTGGGATTATCCGCGAACCAGGTGGGTTATTCCCTGCGTGTGACGGTTATCGGCATACCCGAACAGGAAGATATTATTCTGATAAACCCGGAGATAATACACCGGGAGGGGCGGCGTCTATTAAACGAAGGCTGCCTTAGCATCCCCGGCTATATAGGCGAGCTGTACCGGTCGGAAACGGTTACGGCAAAAGGGCTCGGCCTGGACGGCAAGGAAATCCGTCTGAAAGCGGAAGGACTGCTGGCTCAAGCGCTAGAGCATGAGACCGACCATCTGGACGGGAAGCTATATATCGACCATATGGACAGCACGGACACTTTACGCAAAATAGAACCTGATGATGCAGGTACTGAAATTTAAAGGCCGGGAGTCTCTTTTTCAGTCTTTTTAGAATTCCAGGACGGTGAAGCGCTGGATGATGTGGTTGTAACGGCTGGTGACAGATGTCTCTACCAGATTCCCCGATGATTGACCGGCATTAAAGTAAAAGAGTTCGTCGAGTCTTGAATCGGGGAATGCTTTTTTGGCGCCGATGATGAATTTTTCATTAATACCGCGTTTTCCTTCGCGTACGCGGTAGACCTGGCTTACCGATAAGCCCATTACCCTGGCTAAATCGGACAGGTTATGGTATTTTCCATTGGCCATTTCAAAGACTCTGGTCTTGATTATCATATTACCTTAGTCACCGTGATAAAAGTGCCAATTGGCCATATTATAGTAAAAAACAATCCAAATGTCAAGTATGTAAAGGGGGAATTTTAATTATTTGACGGTTAAAGGATGAATGCATGAAATAGCTAGATTATATATGTTATTGTGCATGCCGTTTGTGATAAAATATGTAATTAGTCTAGTGAAGAGATATGCCTGACAGTTGGCGACCTAAACCTGGTGATAGTGTTTTCCGCCCCCGGAGAATCAAGCGATTTCGCTTGAGAAGAGTACTGGGAATTCCCGCTGTGTTCAGCGCTGGTTACGGGAATGTTGGCTCTTCTATTTACTATGCCCTGGGTATTGTCGCCCTGGTGGCCATGGGGGCTACGCCGGTGGCACTGGGTGTCGCCGGTGTGCTCTTTATTTTCACCGCCCTGACTTATGCAGAGGGAACGGCGGCACTGCCGGAAGCCGGCGGCTCGGCCAGCTTTACCCGCCATGCCTTTGGTAATACGGCCGGTTTTATCGCCGGCTGGGCGTTAATGTTGAGCTATATCGTTACCATCTCTATCTCTGCTTTTACCATCCCGCCTTATCTGGGGTTTTTCTGGGAACCTTTCAAGGTATCACCGGTAATCGGCACCTTCACTTCTATAGGAATTGTCTTCTTTCTCATGGTCGTCAACGTTATCGGTATTAGAGAAACTTCTTTTATTAATGTCGGGGCAACCCTTATCGATATCCTGACACAGGTCTCGCTGGTGGTTATCGGTTTCGTATTGCTGTTCAATCCCACTGTTTTGATTCACCGTATCATGGACAACTGGCCATCGACCAGTAACCTGGTTCTCGGCATCGCCCTGGCTACGATTGCCTATACCGGCATTGAGACGATGTCGCAGATGGCGGAAGAGACCAAGAAACCGGAGAAAAGTGTGCCCCGCGCCATGGTGATGATGATTGTCGCCGTTCTGGTTATCTTTGCCGGTATTTCCCTGGTTTCTCTTTCGGCCATGCCTGTCGAAGAGCTCGCCTCGGAGTGGGCCAGGGACCCGGTAGCAGGCATTGCTTTCTACCTTCCCGTCGAGATAATACGGACTATCCTGAAGCCGCTTATCGCGGTTCTGGCGGGTACGATATTATTGATAGCCACCAATGCCGGGCTTATCGGCATTTCGAGGCTGGCTTTCTCGCAGGGCAGTCACGGTCTGGTGCCGCCGGCGCTAAGTCGCGTGCATCATAAATTTAAGACTCCGTATATTTCCATAATCGTCTTCAGTCTCATCGCTATGGCTATACTGGTACCGGGATTTTTTGCTACCGATGTTTTCGCCAATATGGGCGCTCTCTATGCCGTCGGGTCGCTGCTTGCGTTTATGTTCGCCCATGCCTCTATTATGGGACTGCGAATTAAAAAGCCGGAGATGGAGCGCCCCTTCAAACTCGGCTGGAATATAAGGATTAAGGGACGTGAAATCCCGGTGAGCGCCATGATAGGTTTCGCTTTAACGACAACGATATGGGTTATCATATTAATCACCCAGGCGTACAGCCGCTGGGTCGGCCTCGGCTGGATGGCCATCGGACTTATTATCTACCTCTTCTTACGGCGAAGGCGGCGCAAGCCATCGGAAGAATGGAAGGTAAAAGCGGGAGAAATAAAAAAATTATCCAAAAAAGTATTGTAGATTTTTATCAATAGGATTATAATAGCCACTATCGAATAAAAAACGGATGAAGCAGTTAATGGAATTTAAAAAGGTTCTTGTGCCTGTGGTCGGCAGCGAGGCGGATGAAGAAGCCGTGAGGCTTGCCTGCCGGCTGGCCAGGAAAGATAAAGGTAAGGTCTGGGCGGTAGCCGTGGTGGCTATCAAGCGCGTCCTGCCGCTGGATGCGGAAATCGATTCCGAGATTAAAAATGCCGAGGATGTACTTGACGCCGTAGAGCTAGTCGCCGAAGAAGAGGATTATGAGGTGGAAACCGATGTCCTTCAAGCCCGGGAAGTAGGCCCGGCAATAGTGGATGAAGCCGTGGAGAGGGGCGTCGACCTTATTTTAATGGGTATAATTTATAAGAGGCGTTTCGGGCAGTTCAGCCTGGGGAATGTCGTGCCTTATGTGTTGAAAAATTCCCCGTGCCCGGTTATACTCTACCAGCAGTAAGTCGATTATAACGCGGAGTCGGATTTTTTATGAAAATAATAATTATGGGATGCGGACGTGTCGGCGCCAGGCTTGCCGCGCTGATGGATGCAGAGGGACACGAGGTTACTGTCCTGGATAATGATACGTACAGTTTCCGCAGGCTGCCGCCATCTTTCGGCGGCACGGCGCTTTTCGGCAATGGCATTGATGAGGAAGCTCAAAAAAGAGCCGGTATCGAGGAAGCGGATATCTTCGTTGCCATGACTCAAGGCGATAACCGCAATGTCATGTCGTGCCAGATTGCCAGGCACGTTTTCAATGTACCCAGGGTCATGTGCCGTATCTACGACCCGCTGCGTGAAGAGATGTACAGCGCTCTCGGCCTGGAGACTATCAGCCCTACCAAGGTATTTGCCCAGTTGTTGAAGGAAAAGATATTATCGACAGAAGAAAAGGCAGAAGGCTAAGGTGAAAGTATGTATATTATAGTCGTTGGAGGCGGTCGCCTGGGTTATTACTTGCTTAAGGCATTGCTTAACGAAGGGCATGAGGTGCTCGTGCTGGAAAAGGATGTCCGCATATGCAAGACTATCACCGATGAGCTGGGCAGCGTCTGTTTTCGTGGTGATGGTTGCGAGGCGGCCACTCTGGCCGAGGTGGGGACCGGTCGGGCGGATATGCTGGTGGCGGTGACCGGCGACGATGAGGATAACCTGGTGGCCTGCCAGGTAGCCAAGCATAAGCACAACGTGCCGCGTACTATCGCGCGTCTACGCAACCCGCAGAACGCCGCACTGTTTAAGAAACTGGGAGTGGACGTTACCATCAGCGCGACCGATATCATTCTTGAGGCGATTGAGCGGGAAGTGCCAACACACCCGGCGACAGAACTGCTGACCATCGATGAAAAAGGTCTGAAAATTGTTGACGTTAAAATATCATCCGAATCCACCACCGTGGGCAAAACGGTCAAAGAACTTTCCCTGCCCAAGGAGAGCAAACTGGCGCTGATTATTCCCAATGATGGTAAGGCGCACGTGCCCGCGGCCAATACCGTCCTTGCGGCGGGCGACCAGATAATTGCCGTTACCACCCCCGAGACCAAAGAGGCGTTACAGGTTGCCTTGAGGGGTATTTAACTGGTTTTAGCTGGTTTTGGTATTTGATTTGTCTGCCTTTTCCCCGGTAATAATACTTCTTCTTTGTAGATATCATTTTTCCCCATTTGACGTAAGTCAGCCGTTTGTTATATTGTCAGGGCGAGTTTGCCAGTTGGCGAACAGACATTGACTCTCAACTGTGCGGGGGGAATCCCTCTATGAAGGTAAGCAGGTTTATCAACGGCTGGACTGTGGCGGCTGTCCTACTCGCGGCGATTATTATCGCCGGCGGCGCTGTGATATGGTCGAAACAAAGCCGGAGCCAGCCGATAGAGATATTCATGACTCCTGAACCTGAACTTCCGGTTTCAATATATATCGGTGGGGAGGTCAACAACCCGGGCTTTTATCCGCTGAAGGCCGGTGACGGCCTTGAAGACTTACTGAAGTCAGCGGGAGGCCTTACCGACGGAGCTGACCCCGGTCGCGTCGAACTGGTTATTTCCGTCCCGGAGGATGGGATTGCACCGCAAAAAATCAATATCAACAGTGCGGAGGCGTGGCTTCTGGCGGCACTACCCGGAATAGGGGAGGTAAAGGCCCGGGCAATCGTTGATTACCGCGGGCAAAACGGCCCGTTTCGTGATATTTATGAGCTGATGAAAGTAGACGGGTTTGGGGATGTTACCTTAGAGCGTATTAAGCACCTTATCACCGTTGCTGACTCATATTAAGGATAGTGTCTCTTGGTACTCATTTATCTTAGCTGTGCCTGGTTAGCCGGAATCTTTCTGGGCACCAAACTGAATTTACCCCTGTGGTTCGGACTTATCAGCCTTGTCCCGCTGACATTGCTCTTCTTTTTCCGTCAACATCGCCAGCCTGTAATCCTTACCAGCCTTGCTATTATCATCTTCGTATTATCGTCCGTTTATTCTTATTCCAGCCTCTGCGGGATTGACGATAGTAAGGTCTGGTTCTATAACGACCGCAGCCCGGTGGAACTCAAAGGTACGGTGGTGGGCGACCCCGATGTCAGGGATAAAAACACCAGGCTTACCTTAGAAGCCGCCGCCGTTAGACTGGGCTCCGGATGGCATGATGTCGAAGGGATGGTACTGATTTTTACGCCCCGCTACCCCGCCTATGAATACGGCGACGTGCTCTGCGTAGCGGGGGAATTAAAGGCGCCGCCACGCCTGGACGATTTCGATTATCGGGGTTATCTGGCGCATCATGGCATCCATGCTACCATGCTCTACCCGCAAATAGAGGTGCTGGACACGGGGCAGGGTTTCAAGCCGCTGGCCTGGGTATATTCCGTGAGGGGGTGCCTCGCGCAAAACCTGGTAAAAGTGTTGCCCGAACCGCAGGCATCTCTAGCCCAGGGTGTTTTACTGGGAATCCGGGGCAATATTCCCCAGAAAATCAGGGATGACTTCTCCCGGAGCGGCACTGCCCATCTCCTGGCTATTTCCGGGCTGCACCTCGGCATTATGGCCGGCGTCGTGCTCGGGGTCGGCCTGTGGCTCTTCGGACGGCGGCATTATCTCTATGTCTGGCTGGCGCTCGGTGCGGTATGGCTCTATACCGTTATCACAGGTATGAACCCGCCGGTAGTAAGAGGCGCCATCATGGCCAGCCTGTTTCTTGCGGCCGAAGCCCTGGGACGACAGCGCAGCGGCATGGTGGCGCTGACCTTCGCTGCGGCGGTCATGGTGGGTATCCATCCCTATATCCTCGGCGATGCCTCTTTCCAGTTAAGCTTTCTGGCCATGGCCGGACTGGTCTTTATTTTCCCGATTATTCGCGATTGGGGCAGGAGGGCGGTTGCCATGACACTGGGTGAAGAAGGATCCCTTGTTTCCACCGCAAATGTCTGCGTCGATACCTTGAGCGCTACCCTGGGAGCCGTCATCGCCGTCTGGCCGGTGGTCGCTTATTATTTCGGCATTGTGTCACTGGTGGGGCCTCTGGCTACTTTCCTGGCCTTACCGGCCCTGCCCGGCGTTATCGTCACCGGGGCTCTGGCGGGGGTGGTGGGGCTGGCCTCGCTGGGGGTGGCTCAAGCTATCGGCTGGCTGGCCTGGCTTTTCCTTTCGTACATGATACTGGTGGTCGGCGGATTGGGCTCGCCTTCTATTTCCTCTGTTGAGGTCGGCTCGTTTCACCCCGCCCTGATATGGGGCTATTATCTGGTGCTCGCGGCGGCTATCTGGTTTTACAGCTATCTGACAAGACTGCGCAGCCCGATTTCGGGAACGGCCGGCCGTATGAAGTCAGGATTAAACATATCTCCGGGGCCTTCCGGAGTGAGGAAGTGGTTTATCGTCCCCCTGCTGGTGGCGGCGGTGCTGGTGTCTTATGTGGCGGTTACCATGCCCGGTAATGACTTGCGGGTGAGCTTCCTGGATGTCGGTGAGGGGGACGCTATTCTCATACAGAAGGGGAGCCGCCAGATACTGGTCGATGGCGGGCCCAGTCCGCAAGCGATAACCGTGGGACTCGGCGACCGGATGCCTTTCTGGGACAGGACTATCGATTTAGTGGTGCTGACTCATCCCGACCAGGACCACCTCGCCGGACTGGTGGAAGTGCTGCGGCGCTATCGGGTGGAGCAGGTGCTTTATCCCGACCCTGACCATAATTCGCCTTTATACGACGAGTGGTCGAGGCTTGTTTCAGAAAAGGACATAGAGAGTACCGTTGCCTGTGCCGGACAGCGAATCGACCTGGGCGACGGTATTATTATCAAAGTATTGAATCCGATGGAAGACCCTGTCACGGGCAGCCAGTCGGATATCAATAATAACAGCGTGGTGCTGCGGTTAAATGCAGGCGATATCAGCTTTCTGCTGACCGGCGATATCATGAGTGAAACCGAGCGGGAGCTTGTAAGAGAACGCGCTGACCTTATGGTTACGGTTCTTAAAGTACCTCACCACGGCTCGGATACCTCTACCACTTCCGGGTTTCTGGCGGTGGTCAGCCCGCAGGCGGTGGTTATATCCTGCGGTGAGGATAACCGGTTCGGCCACCCTGACGCCGGAGTCTTACAGAGGCTTGAGAAAAAATTGGGCGCCGATAATATCTACCGCACCGATGAAGATGGTTCTATCGACTTTATAACCGATGGGGAGAGGCTGTGGGTGGAGGTGGAGAGGTGACTTTACTAGGATTTCCTCACCAGGATACAAATATTCCGGGAGAATGTCTTCAGCGGGAATTTGTACCTGCTTTCCGGTGATAAGCTGACCACCTCGAAGCCGGCCTTCAGGACGAGTTCCTCCAGCTCGCGGTAGGAGAACAGGTAGTAATAGCGGTAGAGGGTCTTGTCCCGGCTGCGCCAGGGCACCAGCACGTCTTTCGTCTTAAGCCAGAACCGGGGCTGCCATTTGTTCCACACGGTTATGAAAGCCTCGCCGCCGGACTTGAGCACGCGCTGCAGCTCCGTTAATGCCCGCAGTCTTCCTTCGTTGTCTTCAATATGGTGATAGGTGGCTACGGCTATCGCCCAGTCGAAAGAATCTTCGGCATAGGGTAAATGGCGGGCGTCGGCATTTACCAGACTGACGTTGAAGTGATATTTGTCGGCATACTTCCGGGCGAGTTCCAGCATCTCTTCGGAAAAATCGATGCCGTGCAGCTCGAAATTACCTTTGAAAGGAATGAAATCGGGACCGTGGGCGCACCCTACGTTGAGCAGTCGCCCCTGTTGCCACCGCCGGGCCAGCCCTTCCAATTCTTTGCGGAAGATTGAGCGGTGCCGGAAGTTATACCAGCCCGATGCTATCTGGTTGAAGATGTCTCGCGTTGTTGACATAAGCTAAAATCTGCTAAACTGGAAATAGCCTCCTGTTTTTATAGTAAGGGTAAGATGAGGAAATTTGCAAGAACTATATCCGGGGTAACGCCTCTGGCGGTGATGACAAAGCCCATGAGCTGCCCCGGCCGGTGCATGTACTGCCCGACTTATACCGATACGCCGCAGAGCTATACGCCGGAGTCGCCGGCGGTGCTGCGTGCCAGGAAGTGCGGTTATGATGCCAGGCAGCAGGTGGAATTACGCCTGAAAATATTTACCGATATGGGTCACCCCACGGACAAGATAGAGTTGATAATCATGGGCGGCACCTTCCTCGCCAATCCCGTCGATTATCAGTACCGGTTTATTAAGGACTGCTACGACGGACTTAACGGCGTGGCAGCCGCCACGCTGGAAGAAGCTAAGAAAATCAACGAGACGGCAGCGCACCGCTGCACCGGACTGTGTATCGAAACGCGGCCAGACTGGTGCGGGCAGGCGGAGATAGGGCGTATGCTTGAGTTCGGCGCCACGCGGGTCGAACTCGGCGTGCAGGCCCTCGACGATGATATATACCGACTGGTGAGGCGGGGACACGGGGTGGAGGCAGTGGTCAAAGCTACCGCCCTGCTGCGTGAATACGGTTTCAAGGTCTACTATCACTGGATGCCGGGACTCCCAGGCTCGAACCCGGAGAAAGACCTGGAAATGTCCCAGACGCTTTTTACCGATGCACGCTTTAAGCCCGACGGCCTGAAACTTTATCCCACTATGGTGGTGGAGGGCACCGAGCTTGAGAGATGGTATCAGGAAGGACGTTATCTGCCCTACGAAGATGAAACGATGATTGACCTGACCATCGGCATAAAGTCCATCGTCCCCGGGTATGTCAGGATTTCGCGGGTGCTGCGTGATATTCCGTCCAAGTTCATCGTCGCTGGCCTCAAGGACTCGCTGCGTGATATCGTCAGGGAGAAAATGAAGCGGGGGGGTATAGAGTGCCGTTGTATAAGATGTCGTGAGTACGGCCACCGGGCACGGGCCGGTTTCGATATCGGTGAACCTCGCATGGTCAGGATGGACTATGATGCCTCGGAAGGTAAGGAGATTTTCCTGTCCTTTGAGGACGAAAATGAGACGCTGTTCGGCCTGCTGCGACTCCGGATTCAGTCGAAGCCTGTCCCGGTGTTGGGGGAGGGGCTTAACGGCAATATTGCCCTTATCAGGGAGCTGCACATTTTCGGCCCCGAGGTGCCTATCAGCGGGCAGATAAGCGGCGCCGCCCAGCACAAGGGACTGGGTAAGGCTTTACTCCGGGAAGCGGAGCGGATTGCACATGATGAGTTTCAATCCGAACGGATGATAATTTTAAGCGGCACCGGGGCTAAAGAATATTACCGCGTCGAGTTCGATTATCATGCGGAGGGCGATTATATGGTTAAGACCTTGAGACCTCAAGGTTAATCATCCTTGCATCAGGGACTGCGCTGCTTATTCTCCTAGTTCTGATTGTCGGATGTTTCTGTATCGACCCTTTGTGTCTCGGTCTCCGGTTGCCCCTCTCGATTCTGCTCCTGGTTCTCTACCCGGACTCTTACCTCTACTGTAATATTGTCCGAGTCAGCCGGCTCGCTGGCCGTGGTTATTCTCACTCTTTCCCGGACTTCTTTCTGGATTCTATTAATTACGGTTTCCACGTCGGGAATATCTCCGGCGGCGTTTTCCTCCGTGAGTTTCTCAACAGCCCTTTCGTACTTCCTTACGGAATTCTCGATGGCATTTGCGATGGACTGCCGGGCGTTTTCGGGGACTTTTTCATAGACTTCGCCCAGGATATCGAGTCGATTGGTGGTTGCCCGGGCTAGGCGCTGCGTGATGGCGGTAATATCGATGCCCTGTTCCTCGGCCAGGGCGGTTATTTCCTCTTCCAGTTCGACAATCCTGGCGGCATAGTTTAAGGCATCCTCGACATCGGCGGTAACGTTCTCGGTAGCCCGCACTCTGGCTCTTTCAAGTCGGTTCTCGACGGTATCCGCGGCGATATCAATAGCCCTTTCCGTTCTTTCTCTGGCCAGCGCCCGCAGGGCGTTTACCTGCCCGCTCATGCTGGCCGTTCTGGCACGCGTCAGGGCTGCACGGGCCTGTTCCGGCAGCTCGTCCTTGATTCCATCCAGGATACGAAGGTGTTTGGCAGTTGCCAGGGACACTCTCTCGGAGACGTTATCGGACATGCCGTACCGGGTGGCCGTCTCCAGCCTTTCGTGGACCATTGCCATAAATCCCTCGTAATCGTTGGCGGCACTTTCCATCTCTCTCACCCTGTTTTTACCAGCCATAGCCCGTACTTCGGCGAGTCGCTCTTCGGCATATTCCAGGGCTTTCCTGGCCTTGGCCTCGCTGCCGAAGGCGAAGAACATGCCGATGTCTTTCCCCCATTTATCGAGGAAATAAAACGGGCTGTCCGGTGTGAGACCCGGCTCCGGCAGTTCCTCGTCCTGGGCGCAGGCGGCGCCGCCGATAAAAAGCGACGTTAACAGCAGGCAGCTGACCAGTGTTATTCTGATAATTTTCTGTTTCATGGCAATCTCCCGTTTCAGATTAGGGCATTTACTGTATTATATAACGTAACAGGCGCGGTTTGGATAGCCCTGCTCTGGGAAAAAAGTCCCTGGTAGATAGGTAACTAGATGTTATAAGTTCAACCCATGCCGAGCTGTCGCAGCCTGTCGTCGCTGATGCCGAAGTGGTGGGCGATTTCATGCCGGACTACCCGCTGTACCTGGGCGATAATCTGGGCATCGTTTTTACACATGGCCTCAATCGGTCTCTGGAAGATGGTTACCTTGTCCGGGATGACGAATCCGTAGCCGTGGCTGCGCCGGGTCAGGGGCACGCCTTCATAAAGGCCGAGCAGGGTTTCCCCCCGCCTCCCCCCCAGTACCCGCAGCTGCTCGCGCGTCGGCCAGTCGGCCACCACCACGTCGATGTTTTCCAGCCTTTCCTGGAACTCTTCGGGGAGGCTTTCGATGGCCTGGGCCACGAGCCATTCAAACTTTCTGCTGTCCATCATTCCTGTTTTTTCTTAACGACCAGATTACATATATAAATATGAAATAGGCGCTGACGCTGGAAGTCACTACCAGCCAGCCTATGACCTTGCTGAAAAATGGGTCGGCAACGGGCGAGATGATGAAGCGGTAAAAGTGGGTAACCCCGGCCAGCAGCCCCGCGGTGAGACCCACCGTAACGCCGATGGAAAACGGCAGGCTTTTTAACTTTTCAGGTTTGAGCACCAGATACGCCACAAGGGCATCAACAATGATAAGCGCCACGATAAGCGGCACGAAAATAAGCATGGTTTTGGGTGTGGGTATAACAACTATTTGCCAGATAGCGCGGATGACTATAGCTATAACGGCCATCGAAAACGTAATGACGCACCATGTTCTGAATCGTGATTTGCTCATAATATCGGTTTCCTTCCGGTAAATATTTGTCTCTCTACTTCCCATCCAATTGTGCCAGGTCGAATTTCATGCCGTCCCGGGCCGCTATGACCTTTACCCCGGTTTTTTGGGAGAGGTCCTCGGCTATCAGCCAGGGCTTGGCCTCCCATACATGCAGGCCGAAGTGACTCAAAATAGCTACCCTGGGCTTTATTTCCCTGATGATGCGTTCTACATCCGGTATTGAAAGATGGTCTATGGGCGGACGGGGTTCCGTAAGCACCATGTTGATAATGATAATCTCGCTGTTATAGCTGCGGAACAGGTCGTCGAAATAACGCGTATCGGCAATATAAGCCAGGGTATGCCGGGAAGCTTGAAAAACCATGCCGTAGGTCTCTACCGGGTGTATGTGCCTGACCGAAGTGGTGAAGGTTACGTTGCCCGTTGTGTACGCCCTTTCCCCTTCCAGTACCACGATGCCTTCCAAGTACTTTTTCAGGTAGGAGAAGACAACCGGTTCGGTTTCCAGGGCGTCGGCGGGGGCGAATAAGAAGCCGTGCCGGTTGAAGCCGCCGTTGGTCATGGCTTCAATCATGATGTTAACATCCGCCGCATGGTCAAGGTGGCGGTGGGACAGCACGATGGCGTTCAGTTTTTCCGCGTTTAATTTCCTCCTGGTAGATTGAACGATGCTGCCGGGACCGGGGTCGACGAGTATTTCGGTGCCGTTAAGATTCAACCAGAGGCCTCCCGAGGCGGCCAGCTGTCTGCTTACCATGAATCGGGCGCCGGCGGTTCCGAGGAAGGTAATGGTATCGGATGGATTATCGAGATTCTTCATATCTGGTAAAACCATTTCTATAATAAAATATAATGCATATTTTTACAATCAGATTTACCGGATGGCAATTAATTTTGACAATTATAATTTTCTGTATATACTTAGGTATATGGGTCTATATCTTATGATACACATATATGGAGAAATATTCTGGTATAATAGGAGGTAGAGAATAATGGACAAACAAGCGACAACACCACGTGGCAATCTTGAGGCCCTCCTTAATAGCTGCCCGGATGCCATTCTCGCCATCAACGCCGAGGGAATTATCAAATTCGCCAATAACGAGGCCTGCAAGCTCACCGAGCGTAACATGAACGAGCTTATCGGCGAGAGCATCGTTGAAGTCTACGAGAATATCGAGGCGGCGCGGGAAGCCAACCGTAAAATCTACGAGGCCGGCGGGACGATTCACGACATGGAAACCATGGCGAAGACCAAAACAGGCAAGAAGGTCTCGGTACGTGTCTCGGCATCGCATCTTTATGACAGCGGCGGCAAGTATATCGGCGGTGTCGGCTATTTTGCCAAGTACCGCCCTTGGACCGGCGCCGAGGCTCAGGTCAAAGCCCGCGTCGATGAGCTGGAGAACAAGCTTGATAAGTGGAAGGCGCTGGCAGCCCCCGTTTTCGAGCTTTATCCGGGACTCTCTGTTATGGTGATTGTCGGCCATCTCGATATTGACCGTTTCGAAGACATTACCACCAATCTGCTGAACCACGTCGAGAAGTTCAAGACGCGGGTGGTATTACTCGACCTGTCTTCGGCGGTGGTAGATGATGGTGAAGTCGCCAGGCATTTCGCCAAGGCCATAAGGACGGTGCGGCTGCTTGGTGCTGACTGTATTATCGCCGATATGCAGACCACTCTGGCACGGGCAATGGAACCGCTCATGGCCGACCTCGGCTCGGTAAAGTCTTACAGCTGCATGGAAATTGCCCTGGAACAGGCATTGAAAACAATCGGTTATAAAATTTCTCCCAAGGACTAATTAAACCCGCAAGGACTATAACCGTATAGACTAGAACCAGGAGGACCAAGTATTGGAGAAAGTATACCCCAGTATCAATGAAGCGATAGCGGACATCGAAGATGGCGCCATGATTGCCATCCCGGGTTTTTTTGCCTGCGGTGTCCCCAGGGATTTGCTTCAGGCCATTATCAGGAAAGGCACCAGGGATTTAACGCTTACCTGTGGTTGCGGTCCGCTGCTCGGCGCTGCCGATGAGCTAAGGACGCTGGTGGAAAACGGCCAGCTTAAAAAGGTCATCGATTCTTACGGCCTGTTCCGCTCCGCCAGCAAGGGGATGCAGGACCCCTTCGAGCAGGCGGTCAGGTCAGGCGAAATCGAGTTTGAGGTCTATCCCATGGGTACCATGGCCGAAAAATACCGCGCCGCTGGCGCTGGTATCCCTGCTTTTTATACTCCTACCGGCGTCGGTTCGGTGATAGAAGAGGGCGTGGTTACCAATATTGAAGCCAACCGTGTGCCGAAAGAGACGAGAATAATCAATGGCGAAAAATACGTCCTAGAGTATGCTTTGAAGCCGGATTATGCGTTTGTCCACGCTTATATAGGCGACCGTGACGGCAATCTACAGTATGCCAAGACTGCTAAAAACTTTAACCATGTAATGGCAACGGCGGCCAGGGTCACCATCGCCGAGGTCGAAAGCCTGATTGAGACCGGGGAGATGAATGGCAACGACGTGCATACACCCGGGATATATGTGCACCGGATGATTCAGGTGCCGCGGCCTCAATTTGCCATAACCATAGACTAGCAGGAAGGACAATAGAAATGACTGAAAAGGTGAAATTACGGGGACTATCGAGGGAACTGATTGCTTTGCGGGTGGCTAACGCGCTCGAGGACGGCAGTTATGTTAATCTCGGTATCGGTATACCGACTCTTATATCAGACTGGATTGAAGGACGTGACATCAATCTCCAGTCAGAGATAGGCATGCTCAAGACCGGCCCTCTGGCCACGGGCGACGAAGTTGACCAAGACCTCATTAACGCCAGTTGCCAGGCGGTAACGGAGCTGCCGGGTACATCCTATTTCGATATTGCTGAATCCTTCGGGATGATACGCGGCGGTCATATCGACGCGGCGGTCATGGGCGCTCTCCAGATAAATGACCGCGGCGACTATGCGGGCTGGTCCAACCCTGCGAGGGGCCTGTTCGTCGGCAATATCGGCGGTTCAATGGACCTGTGCGCCGGCGCCAGGAAGCTGTACATCGCCATGGAACATACCACCAGGGACGGCGGCTACAAGGTTGTTAAAGAGCTGTCCTATCCGGCCACCGCTTTAGGCAGGGTAAGCATGCTGTTCACCGACCTTGCGGTAATAGAAATTACACCCAAGGGAATGGTTCTGAAGGAGATATTTGCCGGCCTCACGCCGGAAGATGTACAGTCGGTAACCGAGCCCAAATTAATCGTAAGCCCGGACCTTACCGAGATACAGCTTTAACCTCTCCCGGCAGGTACGGGATGCAATAGAAGCACAGACCGTAACGGCCTGTGCCTTTTGTTTTCTGCCGCGTTCTATCGATGCTATAATGTGGCAATATATAACCTTTAAAAGCAAGGAGGCAAAACGTGAAGATACTGGGTCTTTCGTTCAGTCCGCGGAAACAGGGGAATACGGAAATATTGCTTGGTGAGGCGCTCGGTGCGGCTAAAGCGCAAGGAGCCGAAACGGAGCTTTATTCAATCGCCGGTAAGGATATAAAGCCGTGTGATGGCTGCTGGGGCTGCCGGCAGACCGGCGAATGCCATATCAAGGACGATATGCAGGGACTCTACGCCAAGCTGCTGGAAGCGGACGGTATTATCTTCGGCACGCCGGTATATTTCTATAACATGACGGGGCAGGGTAAAACGGTCATCGACCGTACGATTGCCCTTGACGGAAAGCTGGCCAACAAGGTGGGAGGCATCGTGGCCGTGGCCGGCAGTTTCGGACTGGTAGACGCTGTAAAAGACCTGTATTTCTACATGATTACGCGCCGCATGCTCCCGGCCAGCTTTATCGCCGCTTACGCGGGCGGCAAAGGCGATGTTAAAGACCTGGAGAAGTGCATGAAGGCGACTAAAGAACTCGGCGAGGAGATGGTGCAGATAGCTGCTAAGAAATTCCAGTATCCGGAAGGCGGTACGCATATAGCCTATGGCACTCATACCCGTTAGGGGAATCTGGCTCCCGAGGTTGGACTATTTCAAGCTTACCGACAAATGCAATGCGTTTTAGTATTATATTTTACTTCAGGCTGGGCCTGACCGATGCCTCTTCGGTAAGCCTGGCATCGATGAATATCAGGGGCTTGCCGACGCGTTTTACCACTAGCGGGCAGTGATACATGCCCTTGGGTATAAACGTATAGCAGGGGTAATTGATTTTATTCACCTTGCCGTCCAGCTCGAACTCAATGTCAGCATCAAAATCGAGGAAGTTTTCAGGCATGCCGATGAGAAATATATACTGGTCGAACGGGTGTTTATGGGAGGGCCCGCCCAGTGATTCGGGTTTGGTAATATAAGCAAAACCCATCGCCAGGTTGGATTCGGGAATGTCTTTGGCGCCCAGCGCCGTAATCATCGGCGAGGTGATAGTATCGTGGATTGATTTCCACGGTTTCAGCTCTACGACATTTGGTTCACGTATAACGTTCTTTAGGTCATCCATGCCTGCCATAAGCTCCTCCTTCATAATGACGTTTGTGCCGAATATAGATGTGTGCTATTAATATATGTGTTTCATGACATCAAATGCAAATAGAAGGGAGTGGTGAAAACGAAGGGGGTTACTTTTCAGAAGCCCCCTTTTATCAGCTTTTGGCTCCCCGACATGGATTCGAACCATGAACCTAGCGGTTAACAGCCGCTCGCTCTACCGTTGAGCTATCGGGGAATGTTCACTGCAATCCTGATAATTATCGCTTTTTCCCGCTTTGAAGTCAAGCCTGCGAGGCTATCCACACGTATATAAAGCTGTTATAATATGAATATTAAGATATCTGCTAAGGAGTTGGCAATTGCCCTTAAGCGATAGAGATTATATGAGGCCATCGCCTCCCTCGGCAAGGAGACCCGTACGATTTAGCACGGGCGGTTTCACACTTAATCCCGTCCTGGTCTTAATAGCTATAAATTTCGTTTTCTGGATTGCCACCCTGATAAATAGTAACCTTATTGCCAATCTGGGTCTGGTGCCGATACTTTTCACGGAAAGGCCGTGGACTATATTAACCGCTATGTTCGTTCACAGCGGTTTCATGCACATCTTTGGTAATATGATAACCCTGTTTTTCTTTGGCAGGGCTATATACCAGCTGGTAGGGCAGAATAAGTTCCTGCTGCTCTACTTCATCGGCGGTATAGCAGGAAATCTTTTATACGTCCTGCTGGGAGAACCACTATCTATAGCTATCGGCGCTTCTGGCGCGGTGTATACCATCGCCGGGGCACTGGTGGTGATAATGCCTAGATTAACGGTTCGGTTGTACTTTTTTATCCCGATGCCGCTCTGGGTCGTGGTTCTCTTGTTTTTTGTTATCTGGTCGTTTATCCCCGGTTTGGGTATAGCCTGGCAGGCACACCTCGGCGGTCTGGTCGTCGGTCTCATCGCCGGCTACTTCTTCAGGAGGCAGTTGCGCTATATCGTTTATCGTTAGCGCAGGCACGCCGCACCTGTTTCAGCTTGACTTTTACGTTCACCGTTCTTATAATACTTAAGTTACCCTCTTATTTTTATATAACCTGTTGAGATTTATGCCCGAGTGGCGCAATGGAAGCGCAACCGACTTGTAATCGGTAGGTTGAAGGGTTCGAATCCCTCCTCGGGCTGGGTTTGAGGTGGTAGACTGGGTTGGGAGGGGTGCCGGAGTGGTTAATCGGAGCAGACTGTAAATCTGCCGCCCTAAGGGCTACGCAGGTTCGAATCCTGCCCCCTCCACCATAATTAAAGCCGAATAAAATAAAATAGTATAGACAAATAGTCATAAAAATCTGTATAATTAAACCGACGCCCACATAGCTCAGTCGGTAGAGCACATTCTTGGTAAGAATGGGGTCATCGGTTCGAATCCGATTGTGGGCTCGGAATAAAGGGAGGTTGAAATGGCGAAACAGAAATATGACAGGACGAAACCGCATGTAAACGTGGGCACGATTGGTCACGTTGACCACGGTAAGACAACCCTGACCTCGGCGATAACGCTGGTATTATCCAAGTACGGCAAAACCGGTTATCGCGCCTTCGATAGTATCGATAATGCCCCGGAGGAAAAGGCGAGGGGTCTGACCATTGCCATTGCCCATATTGAATATGAAACGGAAAAAAGGCACTATGCCCATATTGATTGTCCGGGTCACGCCGACTTTATTAAGAACATGATTACCGGCGCCGCCCAAATGGACGGGGCCATACTCGTCGTGAGCGCCCCGGACGGGCCCATGCCGCAAACCAGGGAGCACGTGCTGCTGGCTCACCAGGTACAGGTCCCCTATATGGTCGTGGCGCTGAACAAGGTAGATATGATGGAGGATGAAGAGCTGCTGGAGCTGGTGGAAGTCGAGGTCAGAGAGCTCTTGAGCAAGTACGAGTTCCCCGGCGATGATATCCCGATTCACCGTGTCAGCGCCCTTAAAGCCTTGGAATGCGGCTGCGGCAAGCGGGAATGTGAGTGGTGCGGTGGTATTTTAAAGCTGATGGATGCCGTTGATTCCTATATTCCGGTACCGGAACGCCCCAAAGACCAGCCGTTCCTGATGCATGTCGAGGACGTTTTCAGCATCAAAGGGCGGGGCACCGTTCCCACCGGCAGGGTTGAGCGCGGTACGGTTAAAGTCGGTGACGACGTTGAGATAGTCGGTCTGCATCACGAACCCCGGAAAGTGGTCGTGACCGGACTGGAGATGTTCCATAAAACGCTGGATCAGGCCGAGGCCGGCGATGCCGTCGGGGCGCTACTCCGGGGCGTCGAACGTGAGGACATCGAACGCGGCCAGGTACTGGCGGCTCCGGGTACCATCAAACCTCACACCTACGCCGAGGGGCAGGTCTACGTTTTAACCAAGGATGAAGGAGGCCGGCATACACCGTTCTTTAACGGCTATAAGCCCCAGTTCTATATCCGGACTACCGATGTTACCGGCACCATCGAATTGCCGGAAGGCGTGGAGATGGTCATGCCAGGTGATAATATCAACATGAAGATAAAGCTCATTTACCCGGTCGCTCTGGAAGAGGGTCTCCGCTTTGCTATTAGAGAAGGAGGCAGGACGGTAGGGGCCGGCACCTTTACCAAGATACTGGAATAAATCATGGCTAAGAAAGCAGAAGCACGGGGTGTAATCTACCTTGCCTGTACCGAGTGCAAGGAGCGGACCTACACCACGACTAAAAACAGGAAAAACGATACGCAGCGTTTAGAGCTTAACAAGTATTGTCCCCGCTGCCGTGCGCATCGGTTGCACCGGGAGGCAAAGTAGCCAGGCGCTGCTATTAAGTGGAAGTTACCGGCGATGACACATCAGATGACAACCAAGCGAAGAGGCTTTAAGCTATTCAATTACGTTAGCGAGATTGTCAATGAGCTGAAAAAGGTAGTCTGGCTCACCAGGAGAGAGATTGCGTACTTAACGGGACTGGTACTGATTGTTACCGTTATTGCGGGCATCGTTCTGGGATCTCTTGATTTCGGTTTCACTGAACTCGTGAACAGGGTATTCGTGGGTCGGTGAAAGCCAGGCTCGCGGATTAGATTGAGGTCGTCTGATGTACGGGACAGTCGTCGTATTTCCCAATAATTCAGGTAGTGAGGTTATTTGTGGCGGATAATGACAAGAACTGGTACGTGATTCATACCTATTCCGGGCATGAAGAACGCGTCAAGAAGAATCTGGAGCAGCGTATCAAGTTCATGGACTCCGGGAATGAAATCACCGAGGTGGTGATACCCACCGAGGATGAGATAGAAGTCAGGGGTGGACGCCGCCGCACCGTGACCAAGAAAATTTTGCCGGGCTATGTTCTGGTACAGATGATGATGGACGAAAACAGCTGGAGTATCGTACGCAATACTCCGGGTGTTACCGGTTTTGTCGGCAGCGGTAATACACCGACGCCGTTGCAGGAGAAAGAGGTCGGTGAAATCCTGAAGCAGATGTCCGACGAGACCCCCAAGGTCAAGGTGGGTTTCCGCAAGGGGCAGAGCGTCAGGGTTACCGACGGCCCGTTTATAGATTTCGTGGGCATCGTCGATGAATTAAATATGGGAAAAGGTAAAGTCAAGGTGCTTCTCTCCTTATTCGGTCAGGAAACGCCGGTGGAGCTTGACTTTTTACAGATAGACAAACTGTGATGTTTCCGGAGAATTGTGATGGCAAAAAAGGTAAAAGCAGTCATTAAATTACAGATTCCAGCCGGGCAGGCAAATCCGGCACCGCCGGTAGGTCCGGCTTTAGGTCAGCACGGGCTCAATATCATGGGTTTCTGCAAGGAGTATAATGACCGTACGTCCAAACAGGCCGGTTCCATTATACCGGTAGAGATAACCGTTTATGAAGACCGGACGTATACCTTCGTTACCAAGACACCGCCAACATCGGATTTGCTCAAGAAAGCTCTGGGTATTGAAAAAGCCGGCGGGCGGACCGGCCATGAAGAAGCCGGTATACTCCCCAGGCAAAAGCTACGTGAAATCGCGGAGCTCAAAGCCAAAGACCTGAATGCCAACAGCATTGAAGCCGCCGAGCGGATTGTCGAAGGGACTGCCCGGAGTATGGGTATAAAGGTGGAATAACATGGTAAGACACGGCAAGAAATATCAGGAAGCAGCCGCACAGATTGATACGGCAAAAACTTATCAACCGCAGGAAGCGTTAGAGATGGTTAAAAAATCGGCCCGTGCCAAGTTCGATGAGACCGTCGAGCTTCACCTGCGGATGGGGCTGGACCCGCGTAACGCCCAGCAGCAGGTAAGAGGGGTAGCTCGGCTGCCTCATGGCCTGGGTAAGAAAGTACGAGTTCTGGTCTTTGCCGAAGGCGAATCGGAAAAGATAGCCGAGGGCGCCGGGGCCGATTTTATCGGCGGTGATGACCTCATCAAGAAGATTGAAGGCGGCTGGATTGATTTCGATACGGCTATTGCCATCCCCGAGATGATGGGCAAGGTGGGTAAACTGGGTAAAATACTGGGCAGGCGTGGCCTGATGCCCAATCCCAAGTCAGGGACAGTCGCCGCCATGAATGATTTACCCAGGGTAATCGAGGATGCCCGTAAGGGGAGAGTGGAATATAAACTGGACAGGACGGCCATTATCCATGTACCTCTGGGAAAGGTCAGCTTTGAAGAAAAGATGTTGATGGATAATCTGACGGCGGTCATGGAGGCCGTAGTCAAGGCCAAGCCGGCCGGCGCCAAAGGACAATACGTCAAGAGCGTCTATATTACCACTTCCATGGGGCCGGGTATTAAGCTGGACCTTTCCACCGCGCTGACTTTAAGCGCCAGCTAGCTTTACGAATACGTAAAGTTGTGCTAGAATAGATACACAATCGAATAAAGAGTCCGGAGACAGCGGGTGCCTTGTGGCTTAATGATACGCCTGCCGAGGATGAAGCGATACTGTACGGTGTGCAGATATGGTGGGGTCCTTGTGCGGCAGGCACAGGGACTTTTTCTTTAAGCGGTTTTAGGTTAAGGGGGAGTGTGGCGGTATTGCAGGAGGTATGAGAATGGCAACAGAAAAGAAACAGAAAATCGTCGAAAGTCTGCAGGAGACATTCTCCAGGTGTAATGTCAGTATCCTGACGGACTACCGGGGTCTGACTACTGCCGAGTTGAACGATTTACGCCGCAAACTTAGAGAAGCGAATATCGAATATCGGGTGGTAAAGAACTCACTGGCGCAATTCGCCGCCAGAAATACCGGTATGGACGAACTGGCGGATTCTTTTACCGGTCCGGTAGCGGTAGCCTTCGGCTATGGCGAAATTACCGAACCGGCGAAGGTTCTCACGGATTATATCCGCGCCACAAGGTCAATCCTCGCTATCAAGGGGGGCTTTGTGGAGGATAGAGTCCTCGGTCCCAAAGATGTGGAAACACTGGCCAAATTACCATCGCGGGAAGTATTAATAAGCCAGGTACTGGCTGGAATGCAGAGTCCTATCTACGGACTGGTAAATGTGCTTGCAGGCCCTATCAGAGGCATTATGGGAGTGCTGCAGGCTAGGATAAAACAACTGGAGGGAGTGTAAAATGGCAGACGAAGAGAAGAAGGAAGAAGCTGCGGTAGAGGAACCGAAGGCCGAGGAACCTACAGCGGAAGAGCCGAAGGCAGAGGAACCGAAGGCAGAGGAACCGAAGGCAGAGGAGCCCGCACCGAAGAAGCCGAAAGCGGAAGAACCAAAGGCTGAAAAACCCAAGGCGGCCAAGGCCGAAAAGCCCAAGGTATCTTCGAAAGCTATCGAAGATATCTTGGCGGCCATCAAGAAGATGTCTGTGCTGGAGCTGGCGGAGCTGGTGAAAGCCCTGGAGACAGAGTTCGGCGTGAGCGCCGCGGCACCGGTAGCCGTAGCGGCGGCCGCACCGGCGTCAGAGGCCGCGCCCGAAGCCGAGGAGCAGACCGAGTTCACCGTCATTCTCAAGGAAATCGGCGCTAACAAGATTAATGTCATCAGGGCTGTCCGCGAGTTGACTACGCTGGGCTTGAGGGAGTCGAAAGACCTCGTAGAGGGCGCGCCCAAGCCGGTTAAAGAAGGCGTCAGCAAGGAAGAGGCCGCTACTGCCAAACAGAGACTGGAAGCTGCCGGCGCCACCGCTGAAGTAAAATAATATCGTCTCTGAAAGCAGGTGGGTTATGTTTGCGCACGGCTCGCCTGTTTGCAAAATCCATGTCGATGCCATATAGTTTTAGCACTGATACTCCACGTTAAGGGGTCGGCCGTACTATGCTTCAAGGTGACTGGCATATATTGGTGATTGTAGGTGGGGTGTTCGTCGTCCTGGGTGGAATCGGGCTTCTCTGGGGCAGGCACGAGGAAAAACGTATTTTTGAGGCCCTGGCACAGCAGCCCGACCTTAGAGAATTTTCTCTCAAGCATGTAGAAACCCCGCAGCCCGGGGCATTGAAGACAGGCGGATGGATAGCCGGCGGCCTGGGGGTATTGATGCTCGTAGTGGGCGTTATCCTGTGGCTTCTGCCCGGCTCTTAATTCAGAGTAATATTTATAAACAAAGAACCCCGGAGGTTGGATAAATCCTGACCTTTCGGGATTCTTCTTTTAGAAGTATATCTTACCGGGTCCGGTGGTATAGTGGAACACGGGACGGTCCACTCGGCTTCCACCGTGGGCTATTCATATTCCGAAGGCTCCTGTTCTTTTACTCGTAGTATTCGGTAGACCCCGAAGAGAAGACGAAAATGGGTTTGGTAACGTTCCTGATAACTAACGGGCCGTGCTGTATGCCCGCCGGGATAAACGCCGAAAAGCTCTCCGTGATTACCTGTTTTTCTCCGTCTATCGTGAACTCTACCTCGGCGCCCAGGCTGTGAATATCATCATAGTTATAGACGTAGAAGCAAAGGAACTGTCCCCAGTTGTGGGTATGTGAGTCTGCCAGTACCTTTTCTCCTTTGGAAGTATCTGTCGGCGTAATCCACATGGACTCGTTGTAGAACTTGGCACCGGGTACGGTATCCGCGTCTATATGCGTTACCCGCTTGATAAAGTCGTAACTATGGCGGTATTCCGGGAGCTTCAGGTTGGGTTTATCCGCGGTAATAAAGTATTTAGCGTATTTCTGTTCTGCCATTTCACTTATCCTTTTTAAAAGTATTTATTCAAATCAGGTAGGGGATAATACCGTTACCGGTACATCTGTCCCGGACCCATGGTGAAGTGGAACATTGGCCTGTCCATTCTCAATGCCTTGAGGGGGCAGTGCTTGACGTTTTCCGGGATGTAGACTACGAAGCTCTTGTCCATGACGAATTTCTCGTCTTCTATCCAGAACTCAATGACGCCGCCGAGGTCGCTGGGGTCGTCCATGTTAGTCCCGAAATAGGAGAGCAACTCGGGGAAGGGATGGGCGTGGGGGGCAAGAACCGGGTTTTTCTTGGCTTCTTCCGGAGTCACCTCTCTTATCGGCATGTTCTTCATATTCTGGGGCCAGAACCAGACACCTTCGGCGTAGAAGGCGCCCGGCAGCACCGTACTGTCCATCCAGACCATATGCTCCATAAATCTGCGTTTGCCGTTTAACAGTCCTTGCCCGAGCATCCCTTTTTCCCCGGCCCTGTAGCCGGGCAGGTTTATATTTTCAGTGAGTTCTGTACAGATATACTTTCCGTATTTTCCCATTGTTCGCGTTTTCCTTTCGTCGTTATTTGGTTATATGCATTCAAGGTAATTGTCTCGTATGATTTAACCGTACTCTTTCCCGGGTCCGACCGTGAAGTGAAAAATGGGCCTGTCCACTCTCCTGATAATCAGCGGGCAGTGCTTCATCCCGGCGGGTACAAATGCCAGGAAACTCCTGGTCATGATAATTTTCTCGTCTTCCAGCCATAACTCGACTTCACCGCCTAAATCATGCAGGTCTTCGTAGTTGGTTCCAAAAAACGTTATGATTTCGTCAAAAGAGTGCTCGTGAGTTTCAACTGTGGCCTGCTCGGACCCCACCCCCGGCAAGAACCAGACGCATTCCGTATAGAAGGCGCCGGGTATAACCTCGTCGTCAAGCCACATCACCCGGGTCGATTGTTCGGGAGGCCGCTGCTGCGCTTTTAGAGCGCCGGTCCGGTATTGAGGTAATTTCATATCATGTTTTAGTTTATTGCCGGTGATGATGTATTTAGCATGTTTTAATTCAGCCACTTTTCCCCATCCTCCTTTTTAAAATATTGCCGTTTACTCTTCCGGGTTTCTTCCCGGGTTGGCCAGGGCAAAGTCGCCGCAGCCCAGCATTATGGTCATCTCGATGTGGGGGCGGGTGACCTTTTTCCAGGTCAGCGGTCCGTGTTTCGTGCCTTTGGGCAGAAAGAGGGCAGTCGTCCTGTCGAAGGTAAGGGGCTGCCCCTCGACTTCCAGGGTCATCTCGCCGCCGAGGGCTTCGGGGTCTTTGGGGTCGCTGCCGATGTGCAGTACAATCTCGTCATAATTATGGGCATGCTCGAAGACGTAGGGGTTGGGCGTCGGCACGTCGTATATCCAGCTGACTTCAATGTAGGTGTTGCTGCCGGGAACGAGGGTGTTGCTCATGTACGTCATCGAGGGAACCTGGTGGCCCTTGTGCTTACCGACCGCCTGGACGCCGACCTCGTAATCAGGTTTCCTGACGAGGAGTTTATTATAATCGACTTTTGGCATTTCTATCGCACTCCTTTCGGAATATTGACGGGTGGTTTGGAGTTATTATTCTTCTACCGTTGCCGGTTCAGGGCTTAGAGCCTGAAGGTCAGCCTCGATTCTCAACCCGTTGGCACGGAAAAGGTTGGAAGGAATAACTCTACCGTCTTTAAAGACGAGCCAGCTGGCCTGCTGCCAGTAGGGGCGAAATGCCCACTCCCCGGTCTCTGTCATGTCGACCGTAACATGCCAGGTGCCGGTACCGTCTTTAAAATAGGACGACTGCGCCGTCCAGTTATCGCAGGTGGTGTAGAAATCCGAGAGGTACATCTTGGCGTCGTAGCCCCCGGCCAGGTCGAGCAGGTGCTGGTAGACCGCCAGTATGGCGGCGTCTCTGGAGTTAACGGCCGTAGAGCTTACCGTCTTTACCGGCTCCGGCGTTTCCTGGGGGGTGGCGGAGGGGAACCCCATTTGCTCGCACGACGTAACCATCGCTAACATGACTGCCAGTACCGCGATAACAAGGATGTACTTAAGCGCTTTTTTATTTTCTGTGAAATATTTCATGGTATTACCTGCCTTTTAAATCAGCATACCATACCATATCGGGAAGTGCCAAATGGAGTGAATTTAAAGGCCTATTGAACGCAACTTACTCCGTACGCCTGGGTCGGTACTGGATAGCTTCGGCGACGTGGTGGGCTTTGATAATATCCGAACTTTCCAGGTCGGCGATGGTCAGCGCCAGCTTGAGAATGCGGTGGAAGGCGCGGGCGGAGAAGTAAAGCTGTTTCATGGCGGCCTGGAGCAGGCTTTGCGCCGCATCCTCTACGTGACACAACTCCCGTATCCCGGCGGGCGCCATCTCGGCGTTGCTGGTCAATCTCGTTCCTTTGAAGCGCTGCAGCTGGCGGGTGCGCGCGGCGGTAACCCTGGCCTGCACTTTCTCCGACGCTTCTCCGAGTCGGTCGTCCGTGAGCTTCTCGTAGTCGATGTGCGGCACCTCGACAAAGATGTCCACGCGGTCGATAAACGGCCCGCTGATGCGTCTCTGGTAGCGTGAGACGAGGCTGGACGGGCAGGTGCACTTGTGGAAGGGGTCGCCGTAGTAGCCGCAGGGACAGGGATTCATGGCTGCCACCAGCATGAAGCTGGCCGGGAAAGTAACCCGCCCCTGGGCGCGACTTATAGTAACGACCTTGTCTTCTAAAGGCTGGCGTAGCACTTCCAGCAGGGAATGCCCGAACTCCGGCAGCTCATCCAGGAAGAGAACGCCGCGGTGGCTTAGGCTAATCTCCCCTGGCTTGGGGAAGTGTCCCCCGCCCACCAGCCCGGCGTTGGAGATGGTGTAGTGGGGGGAGCGGAACGGACGCTGCCTGACCATCGGGGTATCCGAGGGGAGCAGGCCGCTGACGCTGTAAATCTTGGTGACCTCCAGTGCTTCGTCGTTGGTCATCGGTGGCAGTATGGTGGGCAGGGCGCGGGCCAGCAAAGTCTTGCCGCTGCCCGGCGGCCCGCGCATTATCATATTGTGTCCTCCGGCGGCGGCCACCTCCAGCGCGCGCTTGACGTGCTCCTGTCCCTTGATATCGGCAAGGTCGGTTATATTCATCAGCGGCGAGTGACGGTCGGGAATTGGCCCCGGCTTGTATTCCGGGGCCGGAATCTCTCCCCGCAAATAGCTCACCAACTGGGCCAGTGAAGCTATCGGTATGACTTTAACACCTTCTATCAGGGATGCCTCGCCGGCGTCGGCCCCGGGCACGATAACGGTGGGTATGTCTTGCTCGTGGGCCAGGGCTACCAGGGGCAGTACGCCGTTGGTATGCCGCAGGCCGCCGTCGAGGGACAGCTCGCCGAGCAACATGGTATCGGCAATATCGGCGCTGACCTGCTCCGAGCTTAATAATATTCCGACGGCTATCGGCAGGTCATAGGCGGGGCCCGCCTTTTTGAGGTCGGCCGGCGCCAGGTTGACCACGATGCGTTTCATGGGGAAGGTGCCGCCGGAATTACGTATAGCGGCGCGGACGCGTTCCTTGGCCTCCTGGACGGCGGCGTCCGGCAGGCCGACGATGGTGAACGCGGGCAGGCCGGACGAGATATCCACCTCCACTTCCACGATAGCCCCGTCCAGTCCCACGATGGCGCCGCTGATTACTTTGGCCAGCATTTCAGCCTATTGTAGCTTAAAGTGGTGGGGGAAGGCAAAAGGTCGCGTGTTTATTTAATCCTTTTCTGCACCATGGCCCACGATGGCGTGATGAGGAAGCTCTCTTCCATGTTATCAATCATCCGGGTGAACTTGCTCATCGGCGCGGCGAATGTCATTACATCGTCGGGGACGTAGGGGCGCGCCGAGATATCGAACATGCCGATGACGCCCCGGGGGTGTTGCGACTTTGTCTCGAGGTAGGGGTAATACACGATGGTGGAGCAGCCCGAGCCGAACGGGGCGATTACCGTGTTCTGCTCTGCTTCGTCGAAGCTGGCCAGCGTAAAAAGACCGGAAAGGACATCCGGCCTGGCAAAAATTATGGCGACTTCCGGGCTATCGGATTCTACCAGCTTATCCCACCTCTTGAAGACGATGTATTTCGCAGGGGCTTTCATCTCGGGCGAGTGCTTCTCCATAAATTCCCTGACCATCTCCGGTGTCTTTTTATAGCGTTCGCCTTCCAGCTTGCCTTCGATGCCGCACGAGAGAAAATATTCGAAGTCGGGCATAATTTCTTGTGCGAAGCCCAGGTATCTCTTGCCTCCGGGACAGCCCACGGAATCGTTGTCGAAAGCGAGCGACTGTCCTTCCCTTACCTTCGCCAGTGCCCCGATGACGCACCGGGGCACCGAGTCGGGCTTGACGGCTTCGGCATGGCCGGCTTCATCGGTGTAGTAGAGGGTGATGGGCAGCTCGGCATTGTTAAAATATTTCTTCCAGAGAGTCAGGAATTTCCCTTGGGTAGCTGCGTCCATGCTATTTATCTCCCTTGTTCAGCTTCTTTTCGTAGAAAACGAGGTCATAGGTGCCGACTTTCCCCTTACGGGTCTCAACGAAACCGCACTGCTCGAAGAGACGCCGGGCGGGTGTATTATCAACCGTGGCATCAAGGCACAGTTCCATATATCCCAGTTCGCCGGCCATCTCTATGAGCTTTAATAAAATTGTCCGCCCGTATCCGCTCCGCTGGTAGTCGCGTCTGACGCGGATACGCTTGATTTCACCGCGGGTGCCCGATGTTTTCTTGAGAGCGCCCATAGCCACGATTTTATCGCCGTCGGTGCCGACCAGGAAATCACCGTTGTTGTCGATGTAAACACCCTTGATATCATCGAGGTCTTTATCGTGGTAGGGGTCAGCCGTGGCGCCGAACTGCTCCAGCCCGGCGTAATGCAGGGCTTTAACTTCCTTGTTATCTTCGGCTTGATAGCGGCGGATTTGCATATCTGCGATTGTATTTCGAGGGAATTATACCGTTAGTATACTTTTGCCCTTTTCTTTATTCAAGGACGCCTAAAGAGAGGTTTCCAGCCGGTCCCGCAGCGCCAGGTAAAACTCCTCCGGCCCTTTGCCGATGGAGAGCTCTTCCATGGGGCAGAGGCCGCGGCCGTCCGGTTGTTTGATACGGGGGACGATTTCATCGAGGCGGTAGCGGATGCCGTGCTTTTCCAGCGTCTTTACGGCCAACTCGCTGCCCAGGGGGCTGTAGACCTCGCGGGCGTTTATCTTGACCGCCAGCAGGGCGGCGGCGTTGCCCATGACTTTATCGTAAACGGTTGCCCCGCCTCCCCCGGATTTCCCCGCGGCGATGTATTCCATCAGGGGCAGCAGGCGGGCTTTCCGCGAGCTGAACGCTAGCTTACCGCCTTCGTAGATGCGCAGGGTGTCCTCGCTGGAGATGAAGTCTTCGTAGAGGTCTTTAGACATGGTCTCTTGATTATGATATCCAGCTTTAAATGAAATGTCAAAGTATTGACAGCCCCGCCCCGATGGGTATATCTTGAGGGTGCGAAAAAGAGAGGGTAAAAAGAGGTAAAGATGGGCTTTAAGTCTTTTATGAAGCAGGTAATCTTCGGGCATGATGACGATGAAGAGGCCGCGTTGCGGGCCGCCCGGGAAAAACACGGCATTAAGGTGGACGAGGAGAACAAGGTGGAGAGCAAGGTAGAGGAGGGGGAGTACGACGCCTGGGAGGATATCAGGAACCTGCGCATGCACTTCTTCTTCGGGAGCTGGGCGACGCGCAAGTTCAAGCCCATCGGCGAGGAAAAGGTGAAAAAACAGCTGGCGGAGCTGGAGAAGAAGCGGGAGGAGGAGGCAAGGAGGAAAGAGGAGGAGGGGGGTTAGGGGGAATTATAGTAACTGTGGACTAGTAACTAGTAATGGTGTTTCATCCCACGTACGGCCTTCAAGGACTCGCCCCGCCTTTTTCTTATTAATACCCCCCCATTGTTTGAAGAAAAAAGGCACTCTTTTTTCTTGACACTGGTTACGAATATCAAGTGCCCAGTTTTTATCCATCGGTCTGGATTTTGGTCCAGACTCCCCACCGACAATTACCCAGTCTATTCCTTCTAGGTGAAGGTTCGATATAGGTCCAAGAAGTGGTTCCAGTGATAGAAACTTAACCTTCGCACCTGTTTTTTGAAGGTGGTCAATACGATAAGTATAATCTTGCTCTTCTACCGTAACACCCATCCATATATGAGGCATCCATGTTAGTAGTGGACTTAGTTCAAGCATCCTTTCAGACCTTTTTGTAAGAATCTGGAAACAATGCCAATCTGCACGTTTCATAACATCAAATATACGCAGAATGAATTCTACTGGAATATTTTCGTGGAATAGGTCACTCATTGAATTGACAAATATTGTTTGCGGCTTTTTCCATTTAAGGGGTAACGATAATGCTTCTTCATGTGTAGTTACGGAAAAACCATTTGTATAACTGGGGTTGCCCATCGCCTTTAACCGTAGTGCTAGGCGTTCAGCGTAACAATTCGCACACCCTGAACTAATTTTTGTGCATCCAGTTACTGGATTCCATGTTGAATCTGTCCATTCGATTGATGTTGAGAAAGCCATTATCTCATTCCCCAATTTCGATATTTATCAAATATGTATTTTACTATTTCTTCGCCCGTCTGATTCTGTGAAGCAAAGAACAGGTAATATATAATTCTACCAATAGAATTGCGCATGGGAATAGGTTCAGGAACATATTTAAACTTAGCGACTTCATTAAGGCGCCTCTGAAAGGCTAAGGCGATTGTCCTATTCTTTTCTTTTATCTCGACAAGCTCTCCGAAAAGATTTGGAGTTGTACGATATGCGGATACTTTCCAAGAATCATTTCCCCAGAAAGTATTCATCCGGGAAATATCAGCGGGATCTACACCCTCAGGATTACTCCAAAGTACATTACGGTTCATGGCCATAACTGGAAAGTTCAAGAATATCTCAATACTCTTCCTTTCACCAGCAGTTTTAATTACTTCCCAATTCAAGTCAAGACCGTAAGGGTCAAGAAGGCATAGACCTCTACGAAAGTCTTCATGCCTTACTTTTGGGAATACATCAGTAAGCAATTTGGTATTACAATCACCTTTGAGAACATGAGCCTCAGGTCGGTTTACTACAATTTTATTTAATTCAGCTATTTTATCGCCGTCAGTATCAATAAAATAATATTCTTTAAAAGGAGGGGTAATATCTAAAGCAATTTGTGGACTTCCACGCACAATACCTTTTGTTGTTCTTGAAATATGCTTTCCAGATCCAGCGAAGGCATCAATATAGACATGATGAAGATTTCTCTTAGATAAAATTTTAGAATATTCCAAAGCATATCGTTCGATGATATCCAACTTAATTTCAGACCAGTAACCAATTTCATCAAATTTTAGCGCCATCTTATCTGGCATTATACATCTTGTATTTGAAATTTACAATACTTTCAGAACATTTGTTTCTACTACTCCCTCTCACACCCCCTCACCCCCGCTTCCTCTTCTCCACCGCATCCTTGTACATTTGCCCCAGGCTCCTGCCGTGCTTTTTTATACGCTCCTTTTCCTTGCGCAGCTTCTTCGCCCGGCGCGCCTGGCGTGTCTCGTCCGTGTTATTTTCTTTCGATTCGCTGCTCATCCTGCTCTATGACCAGTTCCTTGCGTAATTCGATGATTCTATCCCTGATAAGCGCCGCCTTCTCGAACTCCAAAGCTTTGGCGACCTGCTTCATCTGCGTCTCCAGCTCCTTGACGAGTCGGGTGATATCCTCGCGGGTGGCGGGGGCTTCGTAATGATAACCGGCGCGGGTCTCCGCCACGGCCTTGACGCGCTCGGTGATATCCCGGATAGCCTTCCTGATGCCCTGCGGGGTGATGCCGTGCTCGCGGTTATAGTCCTCCTGGATTTTGCGGCGGCGCTCCGTCTCGTCGATTGCCTCCCGCATGGAGCGGGTGACGTTGTCCGCGTACATGATGACCTGCCCGTCGATATGGCGGGAGGCGCGGCCCATCGTCTGAATTAACGCCCACCTCGACCTTAAAAACCCTTCCTTGTCGGCGTCGAGGATGGCGACGAGGCTCACCTCCGGCAGGTCGAGTCCCTCTCTCAAGAGATTGATCCCGACGATTACGTCATACACGCCGAGTCGCAAATCCCGCAGTATCTCCACCCTCTCCAGCGTGTCCACCTCCGAGTGTAAATAGTGCGTCTTGATGCCCATCTCGACCAGGTAGTCGGCCAGTTCCTCGGCCATGCGCTTGGTCAGCGTGGTCACCAGGCAGCGCGTCCCCTTATCGACGCGACTCTTTATCTGCTCCAGCAAATCGTCGATTTGCCCCTTCGTCGGCTTGATTTCGATTTTCGGCTCGAGCAGGCCGGTAGGCCTGACGAGTTGCTCGACCACCTGCTGGCTGTGCTCGTATTCATACTCGGCGGGCGTCGCCGAGGTATAGATGGCCTGGTTGATGTGCGACTGGAACTCGGTGAAGTCCAGCGGGCGGTTGTCCAGCGCCGAAGGCAGGCGGAACCCATACTCCACGAGGGTCTCCTTGCGGGAGCGGTCGCCGCGGTACATGCCCCGTATCTGGGGCAGCGTCATGTGAGATTCGTCGATAAACAGCAGGAAGTCCTCTGGAAAGTAGTCCAGTAAAGTCCAGGGGGGACTGCCCTCCGCCCGTCCGGCCAGGTGCCGCGAATAGTTCTCCACGCCGGTGCAGTAGCCCGCCTCCTGCAGCATCTCTAAATCGTAGTTGGTGCGCGCCTCGAGTCGCGTGGCCTCGACTATCTTGCCCTGCTCCCGCAGTGCCTTGAGCTGTTCCGCCAGCTCCGCCTTGATATCCCCGGTGGCTTTCTGGAGCTTATCGTAAGATGTGACGAAGTGCTTGGCGGGGTAGATGTCGACTGAATCCATCTCGTTCAGGAGCTCTCCGGTAAGCGGGTCCAGCGAGACGATGCGCTCGATGTCGTCCTCGAAGAACTCGATGCGCAGGGCCAGCTCCTCGTAGGACGGCTGTATTTCCAGGGTGTCGCCGCGGATGCGGAAGTTGCCCCGCGTCAGGTCCATCTCGTTGCGCCCGTACTGCATGTCCACGAGCTGGCGTAAAAGCTGCTGCCGTCCGTAGTTTTGTCCCCGTTTAAGACTGGCGACGAAGCTGCGGTACTCTTCCGGCTCGCCGAGTCCGTAGATGCAGGACACCGAGGCGACGATGAGGACATCACGCCGCTCGAAGAGGGCGCGCGTGGCGGCATGGCGCATCTTATCGATTTCCTCGTTGATGTCGGCGTCTTTCTCGATGTAGGTGTCCGTGCGGGGGATATAGGCCTCCGGCTGGTAATAGTCGTAGTAGCTCACGAAGTACTCGACAGCGTTTTCCGGGAAGAACTCCTTGAACTCGCTGGCGAGCTGGGCGGCCAGTGTTTTGTTGTGGCAGATGACCAGCGTGGGACGCTGCACCCTCTCGATGACGTTGGCCATGGTGAAGGTCTTGCCGCTGCCGGTCACTCCCAGCAGGGTTTGGTGTTTGTACTCTTTTTCGAGACCCTCCACCAGCCCGTCCACCGCCTGGGGCTGGTCGCCGGTCATTTGAAAGTCGGAGACTATCTTAAACTGCGGCATGTTACTATTATGCAGCTAAAGTGACCAGGTAGGCAATAAGCAGTCCCAGTATAACGCCGGTGATGGCCCCCGACCGGGGACTCGACGTGGCGCCTCAAGTGGGCGTTTCACAGTCCTGACGCCGGCGGCTGTTGAAGCGGCCGAGCAGCCATCCTGAGCCTCCCCCCGCCGCCGCCCCGATGATTAACCATATCGCTGTCATTGGCAGTTCCCTCTATATATAAGTATATACCTTTTGGGAGGGCAGGGGATATTATTTCTACCTCACCCCCTCTTAAACTCCCCGTAAAGGTAGGGTGGGAGAGGAATAGACCTAGCTTTCTTTGCGGCGGTGCCTCAAGAGCAGGGTAATGCCGGCGATACCGCCGCCCACGAGGACGATAAGCAGCAGCACAACCCACCAGTTGATGTTAGTTTCTGACGGCTCCGGGGCGGGTTCGGGGGATATGACCGGTTCGGGTGCGGGTGTTGCCGCGGGTGCCGGTGCCTTCGACTCTGACGCTGTTGGCGTTGGCTCCTGTGCCGGGGGAGCTGTTTCCGGTCCGATTACTTTTACCGTGCCCATACTCTGCTCTTTGGGGAAGGAGCCGGTGACGCCCTGCCAGAGGAAGAGTATCTTGACTTTGGCTTCGATAAGCTGCCCGGTGATGGTGTAGTCGCCGGGTGCCGCGTTTGAAGGCATGTTCAGCGGTATGGTCTGATTTATTTCAAAGGTCTCCCCCTTTTTATGGGGGAAGGGGTCGATGGAGATAACGTAACTATCGTTGAGTGTAAGGCCGGCGCCGCTGGCGTTATGGCGGGCGATAACTCGCCAGTTGATGGTGGCCTGGCTTGGGGAAAAAGGCAGCGACTTTGTGCAGGAGGCTTTTCCTTTGAAGGTGGCGTGGAACGTCTCGCCGGCGGCAACTTCGGTCTTATCGAAGGTGACGGGCTCGTAGGTGAGCTTGAAGTAGTTGGCGGGGTTCAGGTCTAAAGCGGCGACCGGAGACGCGTATGCCACCCACAGCACCACCGCCAGCATTAAGGCCACTCCCACCCGCCGGAAAGCCACATTTATACGTATTTTACGTCCAGTTGTCACTTTAATAGTATAGCTTGTGTGGTGGTGATGGTCTACCCGCTCTCTATCTCATTGCGTCGAGCTGCTGCCATAGCTTGGCGGCTTCGAGGTCGTTGCGGGCGGTGGCACACATGCGGTAGACGTTGCGGAACTGCCAGTCGCTTACCTCCTTGCCCTCCACCACGATTTTTCGGGCTTTGACGATTGCCCAGTGGGTCTGGAACGGCTTGATGATGAAGTGGCTGAAGGCGATGACCGCCCCGAGGAAAAGCAGTAAGCAGATGCAGAAGAGAAGATAGTGTATTGTGAACATGGCGCCTCCCGGATATAGCGTATTCTGATAAAAGTATATTACACCGGAGGCCAGGATACATCGGGGTTACTATTCATTTTATTTCAGGTTTTACCCCTATAATTAATCCCGCGGGTTAAGCAGTGGAGATATTTATACCTCACCCCCTTGTGTTCCCCCTCTCCTGGCAAGGCGTCCCGCAGGAGAGGGGGAAGAAAATAGAAAAGAGGGGTTTCACCCCTCTTAAACACCCTTACAAAAATCCCCCTTAGTCCCCCTTTTTCAAAGGGGGACAATACTTTTTGAACAATGGGTCGTCTCCCTTTATTAAAGGGAGATAGAGAGGGATTAAACATCCGGAGGAAACATAGGTGCTGATACGTACTTGATAGCTATTGGTTTGCACGTCATCCCTATAATATCAATCAGACTTTTATGCCATACTCCTAATTCTTTGGCATCAAAATCTCTAGTATCACCTATCTGGAATCGTTTATTTTCTGCAGTTATTTCTAAGTACTGTTTATCAACTTCCCATCGATTATGCAAACCTAAATTACGAACGAGTGACATTTCTTTGATATTACCTTTTGTTTCTTCGGAAATATCGAAATCAAGTGAACATATATTTCCCATTATCTCTAGTTGATTAGTGATTTCTTTAAATGTTATTTTTCTTAACTGCGTTATGTCTCTTTTTGATAAAATGGACCCAACATTTTCTTGTGCAAAAATAATAAATTCAGCAAGTTTGTTAGTGTACCAATCCCAATAGCTTCTGACTGTAAGTAATACATTTCTAAAAACCATACTTTCAAATACACTCTTATATCCTTGAAAGATTTGCCAGCTTAGTTCCAAATTTGACTTCTTCATCCCTTTGTTAATAAATATTTCTTCAAGTATTTTGATTGAATCTGGCATACGTAAAAAAATACCAGCCGCTTCGTCATAAATGGCGAAATAAAATACAGCACCTTGAATAAACTCTTTAGTTTGGAGAGCGATTTGAAAAGGGAATGGATGCGCCTTAGCGTCTTTTTGCATTGTCACTTTGGGTAGATAAATTCTTTTTACCATCCCTCCCCCTCCTACACCTCCATCAAATCAAACCCGCTGTCTTTATCAGGCAAACGTTTGGCGTCCGCCCCCAGAATCTCGTAGATAATGGCCTCGCCCACCAGCCAGGTGCTCACGCCCGGCCTCAGGCAGCCTGTCAGGGTCTTTCCGGCGCGGCCTAAGGAAGCGTGGATGTGCAGCCCGGGCCTGCCGTCCTTGTCCGGCGCGATGATGCCCGCCCCCACCACCTCGTGCGCCCCGTCCACGGGAATGAGCATGGGGTCGGGGGGCATTTCGTCGGACTTTCTCGGCCCTGATACCACCTCGCCGCCTCCGATTCCCCCTATCAGTACCACGTGGCCGCACCTGATGGACTTCTCCGCGGCGAATCGCTCGATGCAGTCGGGCACGATATCGCCGTCGTCAAGTCGCAATACAAAGACACGCCCGATTTTCCCCTCGGCTGCTTTCATCACCTGCTCCCGAAGTACTGTAAAGCCAGCTTGATTTTCTCTTCCAGGTCGAGCTTCTGGTCGGAGGGCAGGGCGGAGACCGCTTTGACGGCCTCGGCGGCGGAGTATCCCAGCGATGTCAGCGCTGTCAAGACTTCCGTGTTTTCCTGCGCTATCTGCGTGGCGGGGGTGATAATCCAGCCCGCGCCGATTTTATCCTTGAGCTCCAGCACGATGCGGTTGGCCACCTTCTTGCCGATGCCCGGTATCATGTTCAACATGTCCGTGCTGGCGGTGGCGATGGCCGTGGTAATTTGCTCCGGGCTTAAAGCCGAAAGCATGGCCAGCGCCAGCTTGGGGCCGAGTCCCGTGACCCCTAAAAGCGTCTCGAAGAGCCATAGCTCCTCGGCGGAAGCGAACCCGAAAAGCGAAAGGTTGTCCTCGCGTACGTGGAGGTGGGTAAAGACCTTGACTTCGCTGCCGGGGCTTCCCAGCGCGCTCAAAGCGGTGGTGGGCATGGCTACCCGGAACCCCACTCCCCCCACGTTGATAATCGCCCCATCCCCGCTGACAGTTTCCAGTTTACCGCTAAGGCTGGCTATCATTATTCCTCCCTATATCTCCGGCGAGCACGTCCTTCAGGTGCATCTCCTGCACGTGGCAGAGCGCCACCGCCAAAGCGTCGGCGGCGTCATTGGGCTGGGGGACTTCCGCCAGGCCGAGCTGAAGGCGTACCATCTCCTGCACCTGCTCCTTGCTGCTGGCCCCGTAATGCGCTACCCGCTGTTTTACCTTCGCCGGGGCGTATTCGTAGGTCGGTATGCCCTTACCGGCGGCGGCCAGCAGGGCTATCGCCTGGGCGCGGCCGATGGCCATGGCCGACTTTACATTCTTGGAGACGAAAGGCGCCTCTACGGCGACCACATCGGGGCGGTGGCGCAGGATAACATCAAGGAGTTGTTTATAAAGCAGGTTGAGGCGCTCGCTAATTTCTGTTCGTTCTTTGACGGTAATAGCGCCGAAATCGACCAGGGCCACCTCGTCATTTTCACTCTCTATCACGCCGTAGCCCATCACCACCGTGCCCGGGTCGATTCCTAAAATCTTCATCTTACATCTTAAGCTGCCTGGTAGGCCTCCACGACGGAATCGGGAATGTCCGCATTGCTGAATACGTTCTGGACGTCGTCTATTTCCTCTATCTTGTCCAGCAGCCTCAAGGCCTGCATGGCGGCTTTTTCATCGAGTTCTACCAGCGATTTCGGTACCATTAAAAGCTCGCTGGAGTCGATTTTCACTTTGTTCTTTTCCAGGGTTTCCCGCACCTTTTCCAGTTCCTCCGGGACGGTATACACCTCCACGTAGCTGCTTTCCACCTTAACGTCCTCGGCGCCGGCATCAATGGCGGCCAGGGCCAGTTCGTCGGCGTCCACGTTATCGGCCTTGATGGTGATAACTCCCTTGGAATCGAAAAGCCAGGCGACACAGCCGCTTTCTCCCAGGTTGCCGCCATGACGTGTGAACGTGCTTCTTACGTCCTGGATGGTGCGGTTGCGATTGTCCGTAAGGGCGTTTACCAGGATAGCTATGCCGTTGGGTCCGTAGCCTTCAAGTTTAACCTCGGACAAGGCGCCGCCTTCGATTTCGCCGGTGCCCTTCTTGATAGACCTTTCGATATTATCCATGGGCATATTGCTGTCGCGTGCTTTCTGTACGGCCAGGCGCAGGCGGAAATTCATCTCGGTATTACCGCCGCCCTCGCGCGCCGCTATGATAATCTCACGGGTAAGTTTCGTGAAAAGTTGACCCCGCCTGGCATCGGCGACTCCCTTCTGGTGCTTAATCGAGTGCCATTTAGAATGCCCGGACATAGTCGTAACCCTCCTTGACCTCTGGTCCCCCCTGTCTGATTATTCTAGCATGTCAATATCAAGGGGTCAAAGATGTTATACGGGTTTTTCAGAGCAAATGTCGTGCCGTCTTCATGGTATAGAGCAGGTTTGAGTTTATCCGTCGCTTTTACTATAATCCTATTGTACCAGCAGTTCCCGGAAAGATAGTCTGTAAGGAGAAAGCGGAGCTTTGAGCGATACGGTTTCCACTCTACTTATCGGCGTGGCGATGGTCCTGTTGCTGGGGGTGAGCCTCGTTATCCAGATGTGGCGCACGAGGAGGTCCCTGATGGGCAGGGTTGTAGGCATAACCTCCAACGTCAGGTATAACGAGAAGCTTTGTGAAAATTACAGGGAAGACCGCAGTATCGGAAGGTTCAAGACGTCCGCCTGGGATAAGCATAAGGGAGGGGTTGATTTCCTTCCCGAGGAATTAAGGAACGAGTTGTCAGACGTGTTCGGCTTAATTACCGAACTCAATGTCAGCATAGATACCGCCAGGAAACACGGCTCGGAGGGCTATATTTCAGCTCATGATGTTGAAAAATTGAAGGCGCCGCTGGCCTCATGTGGGAAGCAGCTCCAGGAATGGGCTTACGCTAATATGAAAAATCCTGACTATCTGCCTAAGAAATACAGCGTTTTCCGTCGGTAAAAATCGTCTTCGCTCGTCTGGTTCTTACTCAATCGGCTCCTGATTTCCCAGCTTTTCGGCAAGTGTTTCCCTTAACTGCTTGAGTTCCGCCTGGAACGAGGGCGTGGTAATCCTGTCCGTGGACATTACTACGGCGTCTTCGCGATTATCCAGGTAATAGCCCCGGCGCAGGCCTGCCTGTACGAAGCCGTACTTTTTATACAGGTTTTGGGCTATATGGTTGGAGGTGCGTACCTCCAGGGTCATCATGGTGGCCTTCAGTTCCCGGGCTAAATCGATGGTGGTTATCAGCAATAGCTCACCGAGTCCCCATCCCTGGTATTTCCGGCGGAGGGCGATATTGGTAATATGGGCCTCGTCAACCAGCACCCATATGCCGGAAAAGCCGACGATGTATTGCTGGATGACTGGTGATGATGGGGCGTCATCAGAAAGGCTGCGTTTAGACCACGGCATAAGCAGGGAGAACAGGCCGGATATGCCCATCCTTTTTTTAGGCTCGGTAACTTCTATGGTCCTGGAATCGTTGCAGGCGACGATGTAATGGGCGAGCTTGTTGTTCAATTCCTGACGATAATTGGGCGGTGGCCACTGGGTGGGGAAGGCTTCACGGTCGATATCGGTTACCTGGCCCAGGTCATCTTGAGTCATCGGGCGTATGGAATACGTCAACGCTCTTTCTCCGCCTTCGTTCGTTCTGCAATTTTAACATATTTCAAGCTCGGATAGCATACAGTAGCGGTTCTTATAATTATTAAGGGGGAGCTATTACAGCTCCCCCGTTTTTATTATCCCGGTACTCCGCCAGCCGTCAGGAATAAAGACCTTGCCCGGCATTCAGCCGTTCTTGACTGCTTGCTCCGTGTAATGGAGCCCCTTCCGCTGGCGGTGCATCAGAATTCCAGGCGGCTAGATTTGATGGACTTCTCCGGTGGCCTTGTTCTTCCAGTACCCTCGGTGCTGTAGCGCCCACTTGAATGTGATAGCCCCGGGACGGGGGCAATCATTAACACAGCAGCCGCCATACCAGCATTCATCAGGATGCAATATG
>Ga0315543_1000054_pt1 | contig 136961 bp, 131 predicted proteins | sample SalMarSW160210MG_2_FD_203098 | JGI IMG/M metagenome (GOLD analysis project Ga0315543, IMG submission 203098) | Salt marsh sediment microbial communities from the Plum Island Ecosystem LTER, Massachusetts, United States - Salt Marsh Sediment SW1601-210 ...
AGAGGGTATGTTCAAGGTCTTGATGGAGGGTAATATCTTTTCTTGTCATAGAAAAGGTAGCAGAGGTATCAGTAATGATGCGATTGATACTGATTGGTTTTACCTCATATCTTCCTCCTCTTGCATAGCCAAGGAGCTGAGATGTGAGCTTTGAGCCACTCTGTACTGATTTTTCAATGTTTGTTAATCGTTCATAGTGTGGATGATTGGGGTTGGTATCTAAGAGCATCAAGGAGGTATTTCCCTGGATAGACATAAGGAGGTTATTGAAGTTATGGGCAATGCCTCCTGCTAAAGTACCAATAGCCTCCATCTTCTGGGCCTGGAGAAGTTGGGATTCGAGGTTCTTTTTTTCTGTGATATCTCGTACAATACCTCGAAATCCTTTTCTCTGACCTTCTGTATCCTTTATGAGAGATACTGAGGCCTCTACATATCTTTTGGTTGTGTCTTTTCTAATAATCTCGAAATCAAATATCCTGGTAGGTTTTCCTGTTTCATACACTCTGTTGAAGGTTTGGAATAGTCTTTTAGCAGTCTCCTTCTCTGTGTACTCTCGGTTATTCATACCCATTAATTCGTCATTGGTATATCCAAAGGTGTTGCATATGGAATCATTGAAGAAGGTAAAGTTGCCAGCAATATCAAGCTCATAATAGCCTTCTTCAATACTTTCAAGGATTGTGCGGTATTTTTCTTCAGAGTATTTAACATCCTCCTTCCTCCGTCTAAGCTCAGTGATGAGTCTTGATAACTGATTAATTTCTTTTAATCGCGTCCTTCCAGTCTCTTCCGCTATCCTCTTATAATACCTGGACTCTTGCATCGCTTCCTCAACACCTTCTTTAAATTTTTTATGTTCTTTAACCATACTTTCATTGCTCAGCTAAAATCAGCAAGACTCCTGTCCAGTCTAACCCTCTACTCTTCTTAAGAAGGGGGGCAATTTCAACACCAGAATAAAAACCTAATAGTGGAATATTATAGTGATTGAGCACTTCCTGTATCTCTGAAGCTTCTTCAATTTTTGTATTTAAGTATTTTGCCGTCCGTCCAGCACAGTCGATATACATCCCGAAAAGAGCTTTTCTTCCCTCTGCTTTTATTTGCTCTATTAGCTCTGTTGAATTACTCTTTGCTGATTCTATCATTTTTGTGGTATCTCGTAACATAAATTGTATTTCTGTACCTTCTTCAAAGTCTGGTTCAAAAATACCAATACCTTCTCCGTTAGGTAAAACGCCTGTAATCAGCCTATTCACATAATTAGCTTCTTTCGGTTCCCCAAATCTTTCCCCAAAGTTTTTGCCTATTGTTAAGAGATCGACAGGGTGCTGATTTCGCCAGTCCTGATTGCCAAATAACTCATCAATCATTTCAACAATTGGTTTTCCATCCAATTCATAAATGTATGAACCCTGTATTTTTGTAATCCTATGATACACACCATCTAATGGGCTACAGCCATGCATGATCCGGAAGTAGGGTTTGAAATCCCCAGTCAATAACGTCCCAACAACACTTTGGTTACCAACATAGCTACCGCAAAACTGTTTCGGGGGGCTCAGGTCATAGTCTCCTATAACACCTGCACCTATAATAGGCACATTTGAGCGGAGTTCTTGTGTGATCCCCTCAAGTAACGGTGATGAGGCATTTAAAGTCGGAGGTGTATTATTTATTGCAGGGATTTTTATTGAATCATACAATATAAATAAAAGACTGGCTTCTGGTTCCTTTGCTAATGCGTGTGCTAATTGTATTCCTGCTAATCTTTCATCTCTATCTAAATTATTGACTACCGCTACTTTCGTTCGTATTGTTTCTAACTGCATTACTGCAGCACCGGCAGGATAGCCTTCATGTGACAAACAATCATTAGTGATGAGGCCAATAGTTGAGCCGCCAATTATTGGTATCTCATTCCCTACAACTGATTGCAGTCCTTTAAAGAATCTATTATGATCGAGTTGCCCGCTGCAAAAAGAAATTATAAAATCTGGTCTATCTATTGTGCCCTTTACTATTGCATTTTCAGCTACTTTTTTGCCTGACAAGAGGGCATCTTTTTCATTGCAGTATCCAATTCCTACTTTCATTTTATATCTCCTTAATTCTTTCATTGAATTCTTTATAGCTCGTTTTCTCGGCCATGGAAAGCCCTCCAATTGCCATAACTACATTTACCAGGACGAAATAATTAATTCTGATGCGGGCTTACTTATAATATTTAGCATATATCATTTTCTCAAATGAGGGATCAAAGAGATAAGAAAATATGCCAAATATTATCTTAGAATAGTCTACGGTGAATTTCTATAGGAAAAATGCAATTGTCAAGGCTTTCTTTCTGTTTTCTTTCTGTAAAGGAGAAGGTGTTACATAGTGTGATTTAAGTCTATAGTAAAAAAGCTCTGCCTCGGGGGCCCAGAGCGCTTCATGCATCTGGCCATGACTTCTCACCGAGGGCAATACGACAAAGGTCTGTGATAAAAATTTTGGGCAGACCAAGCTGCGAGGTGGGTCGGCGCAACACTGCGTCACATATTGGACAAATAGTTATGAGGGCATCGGCGTCACATTCGATAGCATCCTTAACGTTTTTCTGCTGAATATCAATGGCCAGCTCTCTGTTGGTTTGGATAATTGGTGCGGTGCAGCAGACGGCGTTCAATCGCTCATACCTCCTGGGTGGTCGCTCTACCCCAATGAGCTCGAAGATCTCGTCCAAGAAAGCATCTTGTTCCGGTAGCCATCTGGTGGCACAGTTGGCATGGTATGCGACCTTCTTGCCCAGAGTGGTGATGCTACTCTGGTGGTCCCTTAGATAGTTGCGCAGGTGCTCGAACAGGTGCATGTATTTGAAGGGAACGGTAATGCCATACTCCTTGGCCTTCAGGTGCGCCAGGACGAAACCCTCATTGTGGATATATACGATCTCCTTACGCAGGCTTGCCAGCCTATCGATAACATTCTGGATATACTTCTCAACAAAGCTCTCCCCACCCATATGTACAAGGCCAACGAGGGAATTATACTCACTCCCTCTCACCACGGTCATGCCCTTAAACAGCATACTTTCAAGGGTACCCTCAGGGAACTGTCGAAACTCGAAAAAGTCGAATGACAGAACCGGCTTATCAGGGTCACCCTCTATCAGCTGGCCAGGCTTTCCTCGGCCTTCGAGTCCATTGGCCATTTCATTTAGGACAGGTGCAAAAGTTTCTACTATGGGGCAGGTACCTATTTTTTCCTGCATCTTGTAGATAAGGTTAGAGGGGTCAGCTCCGGTCGGGCAGTAATCATTACACGCATTACAGGTGATACACGTGTTCAGGATGTCCGCCTCTTTGCCCTCCATGAGCAGCGTAATTTCAGTGACGGCCCTCTCTTTGTCATAATCGACATAACGACACTTCATCAGACAATCGCCGCACAGGTCACATTTTGAAGAATCCCACATTTTCTCCCTCCATTTATGGTTGGCTTAATTGCCTTATTGTATGTTCATAGCATCAAGCTGTCGAGTCACCTCAAAGGACCAATACCAGCACGCAATCACCTCTGAAAACCCTCTATCATGAAATTTTAAAAAAAAGCAGGGTCATCGCTCTTAATGGTATCTTAATCTCGATAAAACTGATAATTCATATCTACCCTTGGTATTTAGGAAAGAAGAAATGATAAACCTTATATATTTTTTGAATCATTCTGGTCCAGTTTTTACGATAGCCTGTACTTCCTGTAGTGTTTGGAGATACAAAGGTTTGTTCGGCCCTCCAATATCTACAGCACGGATAGCCATTTGAAGTGCCTCAGTATATCGTCCCTGCTCGGCAAGTACTTGTGCCAGGTTGTTGAATGATGCACCACAGCTTGGATGGGCTTCGGCTGCATGGCGGAATGCCAGCTCTGCGCCAATGAGATTTCCCAAGGCGTAGCGACAGTTACCCAATCCCATGAGGGCACCAAGGCTGGAGTGCCAACGTTCTAAGGCGGCAGTATAGGCTGCGGTTGCTCCCTTGAATTGCCTGGCCTGTTCAAGACCCAAGACTGCACTCAAGTAAGATTGCTCATCAGCGCTCGCAGGAAGTTGACCTGAAGGTAGGACCACGAGCCCCCAATAATCAGCACGTTTCCACATTCGCATAAAAAGCGTCCAACTCATGCGCCGCCTCGCCTCTTTTCCTGAGTGCAGGATAACTGTGCCTTTCGCCAGATTATACCCTATGGGCACCGAGTAATGCCACCGGGGAAACCACTGGAGCCCGAGGTTTTGCAGGACTATTACCGGATGGCCTGCGGCCAGTTCCTTTAGCAATGCCTCGACGCCTTTTATGGGATAGGCGAGTCGATTATAACGACGTGCGGCACTTATAAGGGCGGGCTGTAAGCTTCCCTTTTTTGCTGGTACAAAAACCTTGGGAATAAGATCTTGAGGGCTGACGTTTGCCTTGGTCCATTGAAGCATTATGGCCATAGCTGCCGGGCCGCACTGATAGGCCTCTTGGGGGTAAAAAGGCACTGAGGGTATTTCCACGCTCCCCGGCAATCCTGACACCGCCAGAGAATTCAGCTCATGGCTGAAATGGGCACAGCTGAGCGTCAATGCCAAGAAAAGGAGGACAAGGAAAGTGATGCCCGTCTTACCGCAACGGATAGCGGGGACGGGCATTTTTTATTGCCCCTTTACGAATGGGAATACGTCGGTATAACCGAGAATATCTGTTACCAGCAAGACGAAAAATACCAGCAGCGCTCCACCCACTAAAATACCTATCGCACTACCACCTGCCGGCATCTGGTCTATGCGAGCGACTATTTCCGCAATTTCTTGGTCAGTGAGGCTATCTATCCATGCCTTTGCTTCTTCACTTGTTACTCCCCAGGCCTCTAACTGTTTGCGCACCTCAGAGCGATCGAGGAGTACATTGAGACGCTCACGATCAAGATTCTGGTTATTCTGTTTGAGGATTTTATCCGTACTTACCATTGCTGCGTGGGCTGGTGCCCAGCTTATGCTGAAGGCACACACTGTCACAATTACAAGACCTGCAACCGGCTTTCTCATGGATTTTAAAAAGTTCATAGTCTTTCTCCTTTCTCCTCAAGGTTAAAAAAATTGGTGGCCGGACTCTACAATTTTAAACTATCCTTTTAATGCTCTCCATTATTCAGGCAAAAAGTGATAAGAGGCCTCTTATTAGAATTGCCATTAATGGAGGGAAAACATTTTCCTATAAGAATAGCAGTTGCATCTGGATGTCAAGAAAAATCGCTTTTCAGAATTGCCTCAGAATCTACAATTTTGGACTGAGGAAGGGAAGGCAAGTTTCAAGATATTGTGAAGAGTCTTTAAACTCGAAGGTTTACGTATTCCTGCCGTTGAAAACTGCCATCGGCAGAATTTTATGAAAGGCTTCAAGCTGTATTGGAAAGTTTTCTATGTGCGATCTGGCTCTGAAACGAGGAACAGAAACGTGGCAGGAGTAACAATTTAAGCCGCAAACTCTCTTTAAAAATGATGAGTCAAGAGCACATGTGGAAACTTGGTAAAAAATCAAAAGAGTCAACCGGAGACTTGGCACCTTAGCATTAAAAAAGTTTTGTCAAAAAAGATTTGATGAACTCGTAAAAAGTCCAATTTCCACTCCCCTGGTGGGAGGGGATTAAGGGGAGGGGGTATAACTAGCTGAAATACTATCTTATTCACCCTCACCCTGACCCTCTCCCTTCGAAGGAGAGGGAGTTTTGCAACTTTTTACGAAACCATCAGATTTGATCCCTTTATTAATTTGAAATTGCGCAGATCTTATTAGATTGGTTGAGCAATGCAACTTAGTTTTGGATAGACATTACAAGAGAAAATGTATTCAGCAATTTTATCCGATATCTCTTCCCGAAACATTTCTCTTAAACGCTTCTCGACTGATTCATCCACATTAGCATATTGCGCATAGACCATACGAATCAGCCTATCCTCTGATGCTGTCGGTTTAGAGTGTTTATTCTCCCATCTTGATACTGTAACCCGACTTACGCCTATTATCTGCGCGAACTCTTGTATTTTTAGATAAATATTTTTACGAAGAAACTTTATTTCTGGTGCAGAAAGCCTATTTGGTTTCAAGATAATTTGTTCTCCAATAACCTTTAGCAAATGGTTGGGATTTGGAATAGAAATAACTTTCTCACCGCAATTATTGCATTTCTTTATCTCAACATTCATTAATTTGACATTATCTAAACCAGATTCTAAGAATTCATACTCTCCACGAGCAGTAACCATATCCTTATTCCCACAATTCGGGCACCTTTGCTTGCTACTCATGGTTAACCTCCTTTTTAATAAATAGTGACCACCCGTAGCGTACGAGAATCTAAAATGATAGTAACGATAATTGCATCATCGCCATCAAGCGTTGAACCTTCAACTTTATATTTATAGTGGTTGTGATTTTTATCATATTCGGATGGGGAATTTACCTTACCATTGGAAAGTGTTAGAAGTATATCTTGAAAATCAAAACCTCTCTCCAGCATTTTTTCCTGACAATGACCTGTTAAATCAACAATAAAATCGGCATAAGTTGTGATTTCATTGATTAATTCTGTTGCTTTTTCTGGAGCAAGTGGTTCACTTATCGAATATTCCATTTAAGTCTTCACGTCAAGAAAAAAGTAACATAATGTTACATTTTTCAATTATTATCGGCGATTTCAAAAAACTTTCAAGACCCATCTTGAAGTAAGCGGCCATTAATTCTCTAAGAATCTTATTCTGTCAATTAATAAGAATTTTTTCACCAGCACTTCTCTCGCCCCCTCCCCCTGAATATCTCCAAGGTAGCAGAAATCTGAGGAAACTTTTTTGATTCCCATTGTGATGTAAAGTGAAGAGTGTCATATAGAGTTAGACCTGGCATGTTTTTACATTTATTGTTTCCCTATCAACTCCAAAATTTAAAATCTTAAGGACGTCCCGCTTTATTTTCACCAAAAAAAACCAGCCCTCACCTGGGCAATATCCTGACGACTGGTTGAACATTTCAAGAATGCTGATCGAGGAAGCCATTGTGGCAAGAATAACAATTTGAGCCGCTAATTCAGGCACACGTCAAAATTTTAGTTGTTTTAGAACCACAGAACCCTTTTACAAACTTTTAGGTAATCGTTAAGGTTTGACGCTATCTTCATTACTTATTATAATTGACCCCATTCATGCCAGTCATTCACCATTCACATTCACATATACTTTATAAACAACAAGGAGCTATGTAGGGAAAGGCAGATAATATGGATGCAAAGGCAAGAAACGATTAACTCAACAATAACTGCTTATCATGCTACATTAACAGGTTAAGCTAATAAGAAACATGTTGACATTAATATTTATAAGCATTATAGTAATAAAAAGAAAGGAGGATAAAGTTATGGCATTTGAAAGATTTACTCGCACTAGAGGAAGGATAGACACTCCAAAAGTGTCAATATGGTCAAGAGGGCAAATTGGTCTTAATCAAGGAGCATTAGATGAATTCAGCCTTGCGAAATATAAGTTTGCCATTTTTTATTACGATAAGGATAACGAGAAAATAGGTATCGAATTTACAAATGATGAAAAGGCCGAAGGTATCAACAAATTAATTAATAGAAAGGGAGCAGGAACTTCTATATCTGCTTTAGCATTTCTGAAACATTATAAAATCGACTTTAGCGAAACTTCAAAATATGATATTGCATATGATAAAGAAAGCAATCTTTATATTTTTGAATTGATGAAAAAGAAGAAATGAGCAAGCCAGACAACTTTTCTATTGAATCTTGGATATGATTGTGATAGTAATAATAGAGCCACCAAGTTAGTCAGAACTTGGTGGCTCAGCAAAGGTGTGATGGCTATCTAGATCGACCGAGCCATCACGGACAGTTGGCTCAAGAATTGAGCCGATGTTATATAGACATTTATGTTCTTAGCAGATTCTTGAGCCTCCTGTCAACCTAAAAATATCGGCGATCAAAGGAGGCAAATCCCGATTGAAAAATAAAGACAATGGGGAGATAATCTTCTGCAAGTATTTTCGACACTGGCGAACCGGGAAGATTGTCAGACCCAAAGTGGGCAATGTTATTGCCATTCACCTTAAACGAAAACGTAAAAGATGATAAGTGCTAACTGAAGCCTGGGAGTGGCACTGAGGTTTCGGCTCGCTTGGTGCCATAACTAACGTTAACCTTTTAACGCAATGGAGCACAATATCTATGGCAAAAACAACAAAAAGAACTGGAGAGGGTAAGAGAAAACTTCTTCAGAAGAAAGGATTGGAGAAATTACCTAGGGGAAAAGAAGTGCATCACCCAAAGCCTCTAGGCGAAGGTGGTTCTGATACCCTCAGAAATGTAACTTTGATTAGTAAAAAGACTCATAGGCAAATACATAAAAAGAAATAATCATTGACCGGGTGCAGTAGGCAAAACCTCTGCACCCCTAATTTGCCAAACTAATCATTATCCGTGACGCCGACAAAACCTTTCATTTACTGGCTCAAGGAGCGTTAAGCAATTTCTGAACGAATGTCCCGTTTTGCGCCCTGGACTTCTCTGACCTCTTATCCAGTACTTGAACCCCCTACTCCACCACACCCCAATTATTGTTCCAATTTTAAAATTTTACTCAAATAACTTTCTTTGCAGGTGGTGCATTATTTGGTTCTGTAATTTTTGGCTGGTGATGGACTCAATATGTTCAGAGATGATTCTAGAAATTTTATCCTGCAATTTTTCAAGCTCTGGAAGAATACGTTTAAGATATTTTTCATCGGTCGGGACTTTAACCTCCTCAGATAGTCCTGCATCAAGCCATACCTTCAAGTACCTTGCTTCTTCTTCGTTTACACATTGAATGATATCTTTCCTTGCCACTATCCTCCATCCAAAGAGGCTATTGACAATAATAGGCTCTTTCGCTGGTGAAAAAAGTTTAACCTCTTTTAAATTTTTCTGACTTAGCACCTTTTCATCATAAAACTTCCGATAAAGCCCCTTTCCTAATTTATCCATGATAACTCTTGACACATGCTCAATATCCACACCTTCTTTAAACTTCCCTCTCTTCTTAACACTCTTTGCCTTATCAATCCGAGATTTGACAAGATCTACAACGGCTCTATAGACCTCCAGTTGTTCCTCCTCTGTGAGATCAAGTATATCTCCCATAATAATCTTGTCTAATTCGCGTCGGTCAGGCTTTACCTTATTTAAAAAGACCTCATCAGTAGAAGTAGCGCCTAACTCTTTGAAAATATTTTCCATAGGCCGTTGTAGAAATTTTTTGAATAGCCTTCCATCCCCAATAGACTCTTCTCCAACATCTAAAACAAACATAGAGGCAGCTTCATATGTCATATTATCAAGCGCTCCTTCACCTAAATTTACCCTTCCAAAGAGTTCAACAATTAGAATGGGTAATGTTGAGTTGAGGTAAAGAAACAATTTGTTTTTAATAGCTTTATTTTTGAGATAAATTGCATAGAACCTATCACTCGAAAAAGATTGCTTAATATTCCCCGGGGCAAAAAATCTATCATTGAATGCCTTGAACCAGATACCATCAGGAGTTCTCTGATGACCGAGATCATACCACTTTTCTCTACTTGCACAGGTTGGTCTAAGGTGAAAGCCCTTAAGTTCCCCTTGCTGTATGTATTTCAGAACATTTTTCCCCTTCAAGCCTCTCTTATCCTTGTGAATCATCAAGATCCGATATTTCAAATCTCTTGGTTTAACAAAAACTGATTTGCACTCACGTGGTGATTTAATTACATAATTGGGCACCCAATTGCCTTTCTCGTCTTTATGCATACAGAATTCTTTCTCTATTCCCTTGGCCTGAATCTCGTCTTCTGTTAAGTAAAAAAATTCATTAGCACCAGTTTTTATCCCAAACCTCACATCCGCCAAATTTTTCAAGGGCACTAGCTTTCCTCTACCCTTCTCAAGGATCTTGAAAAATATCTCTGGTGCCCTTATATATTTCCCCCACTTCGCCCCTTCATATTTTCCTGACTCTTTATCAAGGCCCTCCTCCCATAACTCCTTCTGCTTCTTTGGAAAGATTCTGAAGTCATCCGTCTGGTAGAAATCATCGTGAAAGAGAATGGTCTCTATAAGTTTATCGATGGCGTGAAGCCGTTCTTTTTCCTTTTCCCAGATGTCCTGGGCTGGTGGGATGAAATGCCGGAGGGGTTTGAAAAGATATACAAACCTCACCATGTTTTCATCTCTTTCCTTTGTATCGTTACATTTTTCTAAAATAATAATGCAAGTATTTATATCAGCTTCCTCAAACCACCTTTCCACTTTTGATTCAATTATGGCAATAATCTTGTAGTTATTCAAAAAAAGTTCCTGAAGTCCCTTACCATAGTCCACATCCATCCATGAGTTAGAAACAATAAAGCCAAACTTCCCACCATTTTTAAGAAATTTGGTACCGTGGACAAAGAAATATGCATGTATACCAGCCCTCTTGGAGATAATGGCTAACTTTTTATTACCTATGTAAAGAGCCTTTTTTATGAGTTCATCTTTATATTTAATCTGCCCTGTAATTTCTGACATTTCTTCCTGTCTTGTATAAGGGGGATTGCCCACAATACAGTCATACCAGCGTGGATAGGTAATCTCCTTCTTTTCTTTTCCGAGGGTTTTGGTTATGACTTTTCTCCATTTTTCAGGCAGGTGGAACCCATCTTGATCTGCCATAAGATCAAAAAAATCGTATTGAGCAATGTTAGGGTAATTCTCTGTTACTCCCAGATCATTGATGGCCAGATTGATCATGGAAAGGTGCGCGGGAAACTTGGCAATATCAACGCCCCACAGGGTTTGCAGGATATGCTGGTGGGGGATTGTGTGATTCATCAATTTTTTATGTTGATACGCCCTGACAAGAAAGGTTCCCGCACCGCAGGATGGGTCAATCACTTTATCTGAATCACTTTTATGACAAAATCTAAGAATGATGTCCACCACATCGGCATTGGTGAAATATTGACCGAGGTTATGTCTTTCCTCAGACGGAATGAGTCTCTCGAAGATCCGCCCAATAGTGTCAAAACCGATCCTTGAAAAGTCATACCTTTTTAAAATATCAACGATATCTTTAATATCCCTGACAACCTCTTTATGCTCCGGGAAGGCGATCTGATCTATGAAATCCGCAGAATAGATGGTCTCATAATCTATTTGCTGTATAACCGTGTCGAAATACGATTGGAGTAATTTTTGAAGCTGCCCACCGGCCACCAGGTCATCAGGAATGCTCAAAGATGCCAATATAGTCTGTTTTGATTTCAGGACCTGATAGAATAGTATCTTATTGGTTAAAAGATAGCCTGTCTGCCTGGCAGCCTTTTCAAAATCATTCTCATGCCCGGTGAAATGCCATTGTTGTTCAATAAACCATCTTGAAATCTGTTTTCTAAATTTCGGTTCTTTATGGAATCTATCTCTTATAATTTCCTTATAATGCCTTGAAAGGCGATATATTTTTTCATGAAGGAGATAGATGAGGAGTTCATCTATAGGGAGTAGAGGTTCTGTTTTCTTACCAGTATGAACTTCTGAAAGTTCAAAAAGGAACTTTTCCAATCCCTTGATAATGCTGTTTTTAAATCGCGGCTCTTCAATGCTGTCGAGGTCTTCTATTCTGGAAAGGTCATAGATGCCGGCAATCTGTTCTGATTCATGGGCATTCCGGTTTACCGCTTCTGTCTTATACCAGATCAGCTTCTGGAAATTGGAAGTGGCAAAATATTTGGCTTTTCTTCTATTAGCTTTCTGTTGAGCATCTGTTTTTAGCTCGTATGCAAAGGGATCGAAATATGGGCGTTTAAACTCGATAACACACAGTGTATTAGAGCTTTGAGGGGATTCAAAAATATTTACATCTGCCCTTTTTCGAGTCACTTTCTGGGTTGTTTCAACTTCAGCTTTTCCAAAAGGGAGACCTTTTTCTCTCACAAGGTCATCAATCCATGCAGTAACCTTCGCAGCCCCAGTCCACTCGGTTTTATGGACTGTACTATCAAAGGGGCTGGAAACGCTAATGGCTTTGCCTGATAACTTGGATTTTTTCTTAATCATTCTCTTCTAAGACCTGATTAACGATTCTCCTTGCTATCTCAAATGCTGCTGCTATCCGAATAATTTTCACATCAGAGAGCCCTTTTATCTCAAGAAACTTTTCCAGCGGCTGATTAGCCATACCTTTGAATGAGTTAAATTTTTCTAAAACCTCTTCTGCTATTTTCTCCGCTGGCTTTCCTTTAATGCCAGATGATATCAATATGGAAAGCAATTCAGTATCCGACAGGGACTCCGGTCCCAGTTCTCTTAATTTTCCTCCTGGATGAGACCACTTCTGCATAGCTTAATCTCCATACTTTATTAAATTAATGGATTGCGGACATTTAAATCTCTGATGATTTTTCCGGCATAGAGCGGAAGCAATGCTTTGAGGGACTTTAGGTTGTCCCCATGAATAATAAGATTATCATGCAGGCTGACCTTGTCAGTAAGGCTTTTGTCCTTTTCGGGAATCAGCTCATGGTATTTAACAAGCAGATGATGATTTTGCACGAAGGATTTGCCTTTAAACTGGATTTGCGCCATAGTATTTCTCCATTTCCGTACAATCAGATCATATTTTAGTTCATAATGCCTTTCGCCAATAGACACAATTATTATTAAAGGTGGCGTTTCCTGTAGTTACATTTCATCTTAAGAATGCAGTAGTCACAGACAGGCTTCACAGGCTTGCAAACCAGTGAAGAGAAATCGAGTAAAGCAAACGTAAGGTATCCTGAACGGGTTGTTTGATAAAGACTTTTTGAAATTTCAATAAGCTCTCTCTTTCTTCTAATCTCACCGCTTAAATTAAGACCAAGAAATCTATTCAAAAACCTTGCAATATTACTATCAACCACCCATTCTTTTTTGTTAAATATAACAGTTAAAATTGCTCCGGCAACATATTCACCAATACCAGGGATGGATAATAATTCATCCCTGGAGTCCGGTATTCTGCCCCTAAACCTATCCTTAATAAATATTGCCGCATTAATAAAATGCTTTCCACGCCAGTGAAGGCCGAGTCTTCTTGTAACTTTATTGGTCTCGACAGGATTCGCACCTGCAAGAGAATCAACATCAGGATATTTTCTTATGAAATCCTGATAAACCGGTTCAACCTGCTCGGCCTTTGTTCTATGCAGCATAAACTCTGCAATCATAATTCTGTATGGATCTTTTGTATGTCGCCATGGGAAATCCCGGTAATTGTCATTATGCCACATAAACAATTTACGGCGGATATATTTTTCAACCATTTATCAACTTTTTCAATATGATATCCATATCAATATCCGGAGATCCCTGCCTGGCATAATACGATGTAAATCTTGCTATGATGTCTTTTAAAAATGGTTCATCAACTGAGGCAACACGTTCATAGATGGTAAGTTCTTCCGGTTTAATTCGATTTATGTCCTGGAAATCAACCAGGAATCCTTGTATCCTGGAACCAAATGAGGGTAAATAGTGGTATCTCTCCCTTTTCGTGTTCCTTATATACTTTTCCACCTCTCCCTTCTTTGTTTTACTAGGAATTTCGATGTACTTACTAACTTCTTCGACTCTGGTAAACTCAACCAATTTCGCGACTATTATTTTATCAGCACTTCTATATGTCACCCAACCTTCACCATTTTTTTGCTTTCTCAATACCATGTCGCATGCAGGTGTAAGGATCAAAAAATATTCTCCCGAAGTTATGTTTTTCAAAATGTCACCAGTAAAAAAATCTTTTTTTATTGGAGGCATAATGTAAACTTCAGCGGGGTGACATCTCTCAAATTCACCCTCTTCGGTGAGCTTTAAACTTTCAGATAAATGGGCAAGTATATGCCTCGAAAGAACCTTTTCAATTTTATTTTCATCTTCGATTTCAGTTATCCAGTACACTATGTTTTCTGAGAAATTTTCCCAGAAAACCTTCTGAAGCGTCTTATCAATAATTCCTTTTCTCCCCATAATATTAGTTATGCCGGTTTTGTAAATCCTGGATATTTCATCTAATAGCTCATTCGTATTTTTTTCTGTCTGTTTATAAACTTTATAAAAAATATTTTCTTCCTTTAGATCCTCATCAAGGTCTCCAGGGTAGCCGGTCAATACGAAAACAGGAAAACGCAAATTGCCTTTTATTTCCTTGATTATTTCTTTGCCCTTACCTTCCATATCGCCGCTACCAAGTCTCAGGTCTATAATTGCAGCATCAAAATCATTATTTCTGATCTGCTTAAGGCCCTCTTCAAGATTGCTGCTGGCTTTAATCTCAATTTTTATGTCTGATCTTGAGTTAAATTCTTCTATTGCATCCTTATAGAGTTTTATCTGGTTTTCATCATCCTCAACAATAAGCAGATTTAGCATTCTATTTTTACCCATTTTTTCATTCCTCTGATGGGAGCTCAATTCTAAAGTATGCACCTTCAGGATCATAAAGTGCCCGAAGAACGCCCATATTTCTTTCTATTGTCTCGCCTGCAATAGCCAGCCCCAGGCCAGTACCTTCCGGTTTGGTGGAAAATCCAGGCTCAAAAATGAGACAATCCTCAATATATTTCTTTGCTATACCAGGGCCGTTATCCCTATAATCAATAATTGCCAATTCACCGTCATACTGCGAGGAAACTATAATTCGCCTTTCCTTTGTATTATCTAACACTGCCAACCAGTATAAACTATTTTCAATGAGGTTTGTCAGAGCAATGGAAAGATCCTGTTCCCATCCGAAGAAAGTCATATCTGTATTTATTTCGTTTTTAAATGCTATCTTTTTCCCCAGAAGTTCAGCCCGGAATAGTTCTTCTGACCTTTTTATGACATTATAGATATTAATATTTTTCCTCTTTCCCCGCTTCCTGACGGCCAGAGGATCAAGGCGATTAAAAAGATCGATTAAAAGGAGAGCCTCTTTCTTTGTGTCCCCAAGGCGATCAATTATTTTTTCAAGGAGATATGTATTATATTCTTCCTGTAACTCCTTTATCCATCTGGCGATACGAGGCGATTGTTCTTTTAGATATTTTAGAGGCTTACGCCCTTCATGCATAATAACCATTATTATTTTACCAAGTGTTACCTGGCCCTGATACATGGCTACTGTATCCTTTATCTGTTCAAGGGTATCAGATTTCCGCTTTTCCGTTTTTGCGATGATACTTTCTACATTCATTAATACTGGCGGTGCTACATTCGACTTTCTTAACTCCCTTTTGATAGAATTTTTGAGCGTATCAAAATCAAAAAGAGCATTAAGCTCTTGCTCCAGTTTTACAATTTTCCTGCCTCGTCCTGTTTTTTTTCTAAAGTCAAACCTTCGTTCCTCGAGCCCTCCAAGACATTCATTAGCTATCTCCACCAATCCTGTATAATAATTATTTTCTTTTAATCCTTCACGGGAACTCTTTTCTTCAAGATGTGATATATCTTCGTCGGTAATTGTTATGAAGCCTGCAATCTGATCACTGCCGATTCTAAGAGATGGATTCTGTACTCTTTCCTTATCGAGCAGTAACCAGTCGTACCCGGGTTCGCCATAGGGTCTGATACGAAAACCGTTACGATAAACACCAACGCCACAGAGTTCATTTAGTAATTTTCTCGTCTCCAACTTACCAAGGTACTTTCCCGTATCCGGGTCTTTCAGGCCTCTTTTTATTATATCTTCTATCGCCTTGACCTCCCGATCAAACACTCTAAAATCCAATGCAAGGGGACCGCATAACTTTCCTTTATCAAGATTAACATGAAAGTTTATCTTCTCCGGGGGAATATTTTTTTCAACCTGATTTTCATAATCCAGAGAGACATTCCCCTTCTCATCTATTTTTCCTGATAATCTGTAATCGAATAGTTCTAATAGCGGAAAAGGTTCTATCTCCATTTCTATGCTATCATAATTCTCGATACCTGTTTTGTTGAATTCAATTGCAATATTAAAATTTTCTTTTTCAATAATCGGTGATACAAGCTTTCTTAATTCTTTTGTCAGAAGTTCCATCTCCTTCTCTGTCCATTCGGATGCCCTTTCCCCAGGTTCTATTATTAGCTTTGTTCCCGATTTTTCTCCTGAACTTCCTGATTCCACCAGAAGTTCTATTTCATCAAGATATTTTTCAGCGCTAAATATACTCCAGTCAATCAAAACCGTAGTAGTGATTCCTGATTCCTCCGTTGTTTCCATGAGCAGAGAATTTCCGAGTATGGAAGTGGCAAACCTTCCTATCCCTTTTCTACCCTGCATATATCGCCCAGCCGGACTCTTTCTTCTGGTTAATTTATCCCCTGTTGCAGGGACCATCCAGTTGTTAACTACCGTTTCATAATTCATTCCATGACCATCATCTTTAATTATTATTTTTGACTTTTCGGCATTTGCCAGATCAATAAATTTCAATTTCACATTGTTTGCATCGGCATCGTATGCATTTTTTATCAATTCAATTACCGCAGCATATACGTCTTTGATAATGTCGTCACCAATGGTTCGGATTAATCTTGCTGATGGTCTGAATTTATAAACACCCTTCATTCCAGAATCTCCTTTATCTTTCGCCCAATCACCTCAGCCATAAGTGGCGGTACAGCATTTCCCACCTGAATAAATTGAGCTGTCCTGGGACCCTCAAATTTATAATTGTCCGGAAAAGACTGCAACCTAGCGACTTCTCTTACTGTAAGAGATCGGAGCTGATTAATATCCGGATGGATATAATAATGTCCATCTTTAGCGATATGAGCCACAACGGTATGGGAAGCTGAAGCATTCCGATCAAGAACCTTAAATCTATCAAGAAAGCTTTTTCTATTTTTGTGGAATTGTAGCTTTTTGGGAAGATCGTTATATTTAATCCTCTCGCCCTTTAAATATTTATTGATCGCATATTTATAAATTTCTAAATCTTCTTTTCTGTGGGGCCTGGCAACATGGTTAATTACTTTATCATAATGTGTTCTGATATTGGTTTTTCTCAAATAGTCATTAATGTCGTTTATTCTATAGTCCTGCGCATCTTCGTTTCCCTCTCCGGCTTTCAAATAAGGTATATCATCCAGGACATCCTTAATCCTGTAATTATGTTCCATTCTTTCGAAGGGAGGATATTCAAAGTTATTACCCTTTTTCCATCCAATCAGGATAACTCTCTTCCGATTCTGTAGCACCATAAAATCAGCACTGTTTAAGATTCGATAGTTTATCTCATATCCGCCATTATCCATATACTTTTGAATATCATTGAACAGCTTTCCATTTCCTGCTGAGAGAAGCCCGGGAACATTTTCAAATACAAATATTTCAGGACTTAATTTTTTTAGAAATTCAACATAATATTTATAAAGATGATTTCTTCTATCATGCTCCATTTTATATGGGTCCCTTGCTCTTCCTACCAGGGAATAAGCCTGGCAGGGGGGACCACCAATTAATACATCAATGTTTTTAATGCCACGCATTTTCATGGACAATTTAACTCGTTGAATAATACCATTAATAGTTCTCTCTGATATTTCTTCCTGAATTACATTATTATTAATAATATTGTTCAGGTTATATTTAGAAATCAAATCCTGACGGTGTATCCGGCCATAAAGATATGCATAATATTCTTTCATCAGGCCCGATTCTTTGAGCCAGAAAAACATGACCCTTGTTCTCATAGTATCGGCAGCATTTCTGTCTTTCTCAATATGATTTATAATATCAAAACCAGCCCTCCAGAATCCCTCGGAAAGGCCTCCTCCCCCGGCAAAAATGTCTATAGCGGTTAATTTATTTCCTCTCATTTTATCTCTTAATCTGGCTCTATACCGTATTAAACTTACGGGCCGCTGTTAACTTCAGGTCGAAGTTAGGGGACTGGGTAGATTTAGGGAAGTTAAGAAACTAAATAAGCGACAATCTTATTCATCCCCTCAAACCGCGTCAACCGAAAACTTATTGCAGAACATGCACAAGATTGAATATTGCCTCTTCCCTCAACACTTTTCCTGATGAAACAAGTGCCATAACTTTAATCGCAAGCCTCAAATTCTTTTTCCTTGGATCATCCATACGATCTGCCCGATCCGGCGGGCGTCACCATCCACGCCCACATCTTTTCGCATGTCTTGTAAAAGGGTCTTTGTTTGACTCTTATTAATGCAGCCAGCCACGTTGAGCAGGCACTAAAAACAAGACCCTGTTCTCATTTTGAGAAACAGGGTCTTGGTCAGATCAATCCATGTTACCTCCTGATCGAGGTTAAAACCAATTATTCTAAGCTTAATGATAATTACCTAAAATCAGGTGAATGGTCAAGGAAAACACGCAGATCCTTTTAAGTGCTGTCAACCGGGACGTGTGTGCAGATCGTGCACAAGATTGAATATTGCCTCTTCCCTCAACACTTTTCCTAATAAAGCAAGCGCAATTTCTTTATCCCTTTAGTCGAAAGCTTCATGCCTCTTTCACTATTCCTTCAAATGTTTTTAAAAAATCCTTTTCCTTAGAAGCTTCATCGAATTCCTTCAGCCATCCCCTTATGTACTGTAAGTCAACATCAGGATTTTTGAGGAGAACAGTCCTTACATCTTCTATATCTCTTGGCCGGCCTGCAAAGATTTTATGAATTATAAGGTCTTCCGGAGAGGTAAAATTAACCTCCTGATCTATTATCTTTATCTTTCTTGCCCTCTTTATGGCCTCTGTTTCATATGGAGTATATGAGAAGATGAAATCTACTCTGATACCCGTATGTTCATCCAGTGCAGGCAGCACCATCGTTTCTCTGGCAAATGGTTCTATCTCTTTAGGCAGGGGTTTAAGGTTGAGTTCTTGAACCACAGCAAGAACCTCTCCAAGATGATCGATATCCACACCAAGGGTAATGTCTATATCTCTTGTAAGGCGGGGTTCTCCATAAAGCAATACCGCCTGTCCTCCGACAACCATGTAAGGAAGGTTATGTTTTTTGAGAGAGACCCCTATCCGGGAAAGGATTTTTTCAAACATGAATTAAGCGTCTTAGCAATTCTTATATCTACTTCTATGCCTTCTAATGGATCTTTAGGAGGGAAAGCGCCAAGATTTGATGCCTCATTCCACATATATGTAAAGAGCTTTATGGCAGAGCCGAAAGAGAGTTTTCCATCATCCCTGATAAAGTCATCTTCGAATTTTTTAAATACCTCTGGGTGCTTAATCATTTTATCTAAAAATGTATAGGATATTTCATTATTTATTATCTTTTTATCAAATCCCTGACACAGACACGTAATCCGTCTAAAATCGGCCTGGCAGAATGGGAAAAATATGTAATATTATATCACGGAATTGGCTTTTTTGTGAGTCGGAGCCGAATTTTCCCGAACCCATGCTAAAAAATTTCCTTTTTATAAGACATGCACAAATTCTTAAAAAAAATCAAGGATGATTTTAATGGATATGGAATAGGTAGAGGTCATACCCATTATTTCTTGAAAGGATAATTGCTCTAACTGGTTAAAAAGATTCCGAAATCAGGCAGTGAAGAATTTGTACAAGACTGAATATTGCCTCTTCCCTCAACACTTTTCCTGATGAGCAAGTGCAATTTCTTTATCTTTTTAGTCGCAAGCATTAAATGTCTTTTCCGAGGAACCAGGCATAACTTTTAATATCAAAACTGTACAAGCCTTTTGAATTGAATCCTCAGCGTTTTTCCCTCCTTAACGCTTTCCTTGAAGGTCTTCTCAAGATGTCTCGGATATAGCTTTTTACCATGATACCCGGCGGATCGAAGGGACTTTTCCAGGCTAATTGATTTTTGCTCAAGCTCCATATAGGCGATAAGTTTAATTGCTGCTTGATCACAAATGCAGACATCTAAAAAGTAGTGGCTATATTATCCAAAAAGGTCTGAATGTGTGCCGGTTCGTGTTAGATAAACGGCTTTACTATCTGCCTTCCAGATTAGCAACCAATCAGATTCAATATGACATTCCATATAACCTGAGTATTTGCCTTTTAAGGGATGAGGTTTGTATTTTTTTTGAACATTTCTTCAACGGTATCTGCGGACTCAAGATTACGATTATTTTCGATATCATCCATAGCATGTAACGTTTCCTTGTTAGGCAGTCGCAAATCAAACGGGATACCTCGGTAATTGATAACTTGCTTCAAAAAAAGATTAACAGCCGAGGAGATATTTAATCCGAGGCCATTAAGAACAACCTCTGCGCCCTTTTTAATATCCTCAGTCGTTCTAACATTTACACTTGTACTTTTAGCCATAATTCATAGCCTTATATAAATATTTAAGTTATAAAAAATTGAATCCATATTTGCTATACAATGTATCTCAAAATTAACACGTTGTCAATACAAATGTTAAATAGGTTATAAAGGTATGCTTTTTCATCAACCGTTCGTGCAGAACGCGCACAAACTTAATATTGCCTTTTCGATCAACACTTTTGCTGATGAAGTAAGTGCCACCTCTTTAATTGCAAGCCTCAAATTCTTTTTCCGGGGGCCAAGCATGGCTTTTATATCACATGTATGAAAAAATGGGGGTCACACCAACATATATCGTTTATTATCTTTTCAGCAGTTTCCTTTGCCCCGACCGCAGAAAGCCACGGCTTTAGTCTCGGCCTTTTGTGGTCGGGATTAAGATCGGGATGTCGTGCCACTAAGTCCCGCCGTTCGCGAAGAAAATCGGCGAAACTAAGTGATGCCAAGGGCTTGCCCTTGGGGCTCCACTTGACTGCTTATTTTTATATGCTCCCACATAGTTGATAAATCAAAGTTTAAAGTGGGAATGGCTCAGCTTTAAAAGGATTTTTGATGGTTACGCCATGAATTATCTGTCCATGAGACAGGTCTTCAGACAGCAATACTGTTGCGCCACTTCTTATAGCTGCCTCAATAATCAGCGAATCCCAAAAGGAATAACCGTATCGTAAAAGAATTTCAATCGCTTCAATAATAGATTCCCCATCATTGACTACAACATCCCATTTCAAAAGATCACTCACAATATCCTTGGCCAGTCGTTTGTCTAATTTTTTTGGTATCTTTTGGGTGACGTTTACAAAAAATTCTTGGAGTACCTGGGTGCTGATCACTCCAAGCCCTGAATCCCATAACTCAACAATGATTTTCTTGGCTATGTGGTGTTTTTCCCCTGCGCCCGCATCATAGGCATAAATGATGATATTGGTGTCAAGAAATACTTTATCGCCTTTCATGAACTTCATCCCTTGTGGTTTCAATATCTCCTTTTGTTCCAAGGTCAAGGCCTTCTTTGAGAAGCTTCAATTGCCTTTGTCGCGCCTTCTTATAACCGTTTGCTTCTCTGACCTTCTCCTCAAGTGATTCTCTTAAGAGTTCACTCAGAGATTTTTCTCTGCCTGCGGCGAGCACCTTAGCCTTCTTCAATAATAATTTGGGCAAGGATAACGTTACATTCTGTCTCTCCATGGATATACTCCTTTATAAAAGATCACATTAATACGTATATCACGTATTAATGTGAAATATCAATTGTAAAATTTTATCAGAAGTTTAGTTGTGTAGATGGTCGAAGTATAACGTTGGCCTAGAAAATCAACCGTCAACCGGGACGTATGTGCGGAACGTACTCAAAATGGGGTATTACCTCTTCCCTCGATACTTTTTCTAATGAAGTAAGTGCCACCTCTTTAATCGCAAATTTCAGATTCTTTTTTCATGATATCCAGCAGTTCGAAGGACCTTTTCCAGGCTGATTAATTCCATATTATGACCCAGGGGCGGAAGAAGGAAGAAGCTGCATGCAAAATCTATCGTTTTTGAAGCTGATGTTTTCATAGGCTTCTTTCTTGAGTTCCTTTGATCGAAATTCCTCGGCATCAATTATTTCATACAGATTCAAGATGGTTTGACTCGATAGAAACATGCCCGGATAAGGATTTGCAAGCTTTATCCTCTCGTTATCCTGGTCCAGAAATTTGCAGGACCTCAGGTCATTCAGAATGCGTGATATCGTTGAATCAGCGGTGCACAATAAGGTCGCCAGTTGCTTTCCGTTCATCTTAATATTCTTGATTTGGGTGATTGATATTAAATCCGCTCGGAAGCCCGTACCATAAAGCAGCCTATTCCTTATCATAACCGAGGACCGGGCTACATGATTTAGCGAATTAAGTTTTAATGATCTTCTCTCAATGGTTTGAACTGATTCTTTTGTGGGAATGTTTTTAAGGCCAAAGATCCTTTTAAAAGACTCCGGCGTTGCGCCAAAAGGATCATGATTCAGGTTTTTAAAAATTGTCCGCTTGTGTTTTTCCGGACAAGAGTTGAACATTGATTTTAATTTCTGGTGATTAATGATGTCCTTAAAGCGAATGATCCATGCCGGTAGATCCGTAACCATTCTGTCCTGCTCCATAAACAAAAATGTGGCCATGAACAGGGCCTCCACATCTATAATGCCCTCTCTTTTTTCGTTAACTATTGGTGCGTCAAAAGGGATGCCCATGGTCACCCAGGCACTTCGGATCATAATGCGCGCCCTATTTTTTACTGTTTCCGGTAAATTCATCAAAATCGAATCCTATGGCCTTAAGAACAATTCGCAAATCTTCTTTTCTTAATTCATCGTTATCGATGCTTAACACAAATCGTACTGCCTCTTCAATTTCCTCTTTTCTCGGGTTCAGGCTTCTTATATCATCTGTATGCTTGGTGTATGATGGTGTAGATGCAAGGAGTTTCATACCAATCAAGGCCTGCCTTCCAATCAATGTGATCTTCAGGTTGTCACCGATGTCAATCGTCCTGGAAATTTCATTGAAGTACTCCGGTAATCCTTTTGTTGGTTTTAATTTCTTTAGAATGTTGGCCGCATTGGTATTAATCCATTCCGGGGGTAGTTTTTTGGCCCTGCTGACATGAGCGATCCCCTCTTTAAGAGCAGCAGGCAATATTTCCGGCAATAGGAGATCAATGTCCCTGGTCTGGTCTTTGAACTCATCAAGTGCCATAGCGGCTCCGCCCACGACAACCAGCTCGAAAGTATCATCCGGATATTTTACACTTAGCCATTCTGAAAGGACCTCCAAGTTCTCGAGGATTTGGGTCTTGCTAAGATTTGTTGTCATTTTTTGATATCCGTTTCTCTAAAATCCTAAGAGGAAATAGTTAATAACATATATTTGCAATAAATGCAATATATTTTGCAATAAACGAAATAGGACCCAATGATAACATCCGCATCAGACATTTATAAGTTTATAGCTTACAATGGCTTGTGCAGAAAAAACCCCTATGAATTTCTTTTATATCCATAAGGGCTTTTTTTGGAGGGGGGGGTGTTTTTAATCTTTAACCCGAAGCGTAATTTTTAATTCCTTTGGAATATCTTTCCCTTTTGGGACATAAATATTTCCAACAATCCCCTGGCCTTCGTCAATCACATACCTGTGATACCTTTTTGAGTCCTGATCGTAGCTGGCTATTATCTCTGTCTTCTCTGTCATCATCTCTTACCTCCTCACAAAAGTAAAATATATAATTTGAAAAGAAAAACAACAGATTTTTTCTCAATACAATAATCTCACCGTGTTTTTTTGCAATCAATCAGCGGTCAGCATTCAGCCCTGGAACTGTTAACTAAATAGAATAAAAAAAGGGCATCTATAAAAGCGGAAGAACATTGACAAGCCATAATAATTTAGTTACTTTGTAGCTACAAAGTAGCCACACGTTGTGAAAATCCGAAATCCGAATATCGAAATCTTAAATAAATTTAAATGATTAAAATCCAAATGTTTTAAACAGATATGCCTTTCGCCAAATCGAAAAGGAGTTTAGTCCGATAAACGAATAGTGTATGTAGAAATTAAAAAGGAGATAAAGCCGATGAATGAAAAAAATAGTGACATTCTGTCTCAGGTTGAAAACTATTATCAGGACTACGGGCTCAGGGCAAGGCAACTGAAAGATCAGGGCCAGAAGGTAATTGCCTATCTTTGCTCGCTTGTTCCAGTGGAGTTTATTTCGGCAGCTGGATTTCTGCCATTCAGGATAAGGGGAGATGTCCATGAGCCTATCACAAAAGGCGATACACAGATGGAGACCATCGCATGCCCTTTTATGCGGAGTTGCTTTGATGTTTCATTAAAGGGAAGATATGATTTTTGTGAGGGTCTTGTTCTGCCTCACGCCTGTGACAGCATTACAAGAACCTACAGTGTGTGGAGGTATTCACTGGATTTTCCATATTCCCATTTTATTAATCTCCCTCACACAGCAAGAGGTCCTTCTATGGATTTCTTTAAGGCAGAGTTAGAGACATTTAGAAAAAGCCTGGGAAGGTTTGCCGGAAAAGAGATTTCAGATGGTGACCTCGCTGAATCAATTGATCTGTACAATGAAAACAGGGACAAGGCACGGGCGCTCTATGAATTAAGGAAGTCCGATCCACCTCTTGTCTCAGGCACGGAAATAGCAAAAATATTGACCGTTGGGATAAGTCTGCCAGTTAAGGAGGCCAATAACTTATTCGATGAGGTTTTAGAAAAACTCAAGCAGAGAAAAGAAGCTCCTTTTAAAAAGGCTCCTCGAATACTGATTGACGGCGCCTGCGTGGATAATGTTGATTTTTTCAAGCTTATTGAGGATAGTGGCGCCAATGTGGTTGCTGATAGCCTTTGCATCGGCACCAGAGACTGCTGGCCTAAAACTGATGTCGGGGATAATCCTGTGGATGCACTCGCCCACCGTTATCTGGATAAAATTAATTGCCCCAGGACCTATAGGGAAAAGGTGGGGGAAGCCTATCAAGAAGATCTTGACTCAAGATTTGGTGATGTTGGCTCCTTAATTAAGGAATTTAATGTGGATGGTGTTATCCTTTATCTCTATAAATATTGTGATCCATTTGGTTTTGAGGTTCCTGCACGAAAGGCATACCTTGATTCCCTAAAAATGCCGGTCCTCTATCTTGAGGATGAATACTCGGCGGGTACTATTGGCCGATTACGCACAAGAATCCAGGCATTTCTTGAGATGATTGGATGATGGTAACGTCCGTTGTCAGTTGTCCGTTGTCCGTTGTTTCCGAATTCCAAGGAATTCGTGAACTCGGAGGCCGGCGGAAAACGATGAACGATAAGGAGGTATCTACAAATGGCTGAAGAACAAAAAAAGGAAGAAAGAAAAAGAAGAAGGCATGCAACTGAAGCCGCCGGAAAAATTGGGCCCATGGTAAAGGCCACTATTGGTGGCACTGTAAAGGCACGGGAGGAGGGAAAATCAATTGCTTATGCATTTATTGTTTGCAGCTATGATGAAATCATAAGGGCAATGGATATAGTGCCAGTCTGGACCGAGAATTATGCTGGGATTTGCGGTGCAAAAAGGGATGCCACGAGATTCCTTGAAAAGGCAGAATCTCTTAGCTTTTCTCGTTCTCTTTGCACATATGCACTCTGTGGGCTCGGCTTTGACCAGTGGAGGGAAGACTTAGGGGAGATGCCTCCTGATGCCCCATGGGGAGGACAGGCAAAACCTGATTTTATGTTATCCAGCGGCCAGATTCTGTGTGACCCGAGAAACAAGTGGTATCAGGCAGTGCAGCAATATATGCCCGAGGTTCCTATCTACAATGTTGGGTTACCATGGCCCCTATATGAAGATGACATTGAGGTAGCCGAAGTTGAAGATTATTATATAAAATACATTGTTGAGGAATTACGGGGCCTGATCAAATTCTTAGAACGGCAAACCGGAAGAAAAATGGATTGGGATAGATTGAGTGAGCTTGTTGATTTAGGCGAGAGGACATGGAGTCTAATCTGGGAAACCTATGAACTTAGAAGGGCTGTTCCTACACCAATGGGCACAGGCGATGCTATGAATACTATGGTGCCTATGGTGTTTATGCTTGGCACACAGGAAGGGTATGATTTTTTTGTTGGATTAAACAGAGAACTTAAAGATAAGATTGCCAGAGGTGAGGGCGTTGTTAAGGATGAAAAATATAGGCTCCTTTGGGCTGGTGGGTTACCGTCCTGGTTTGCCCTCACTGACTTTAATTATTTTAATAGCAAAGGCGCGGTTTTTCCAGTTGAGACAACATATCGCATGATCGAACCCATGTACAGGTTGAACATACCTGATACCAATGACCCCATTGAACGACTCGCCTGGAGATGGCTTAGATACTGGACGTACTGGTATGACAAGGCAAAAAAACGGCCTGGATCAGAGCCGGATGTGGAACGTTTAATACAATATATCGAAGACTATCAGATCGATGGTGTTGTGATGCATGAGGCTTTTTCATGTAGAACGTGGCATCTTGGACTGATCTGGCAGCTCAATCAGTTAAAAAAGATATACAGGCCTATACCTGTATTGATATTAAGGAAAGATGGAAGAAAAAAAGAGAAAAAAAGGGAACTCCCCTCCTTAATTTTAGAAAGTGATATAATAGATATAAGTTCTTACTCTGAGGTCGATACAAGAAACAGGATTGACGCATTTATTGAAACCCTGGAGCAAACAAAGAAAAATAAGGTGTAATACAGAAGCCATCGCTCTTTACACGGCTTAAATAGTGCCTGAACGAAAAGCCAGTTCAGGCACGATTTTGGATTTTGGCCTGCCCTGGTGCGACTTGATATTAAGAATCTATTTCGTTGTGATGTTTTATAAGAGCAGGCTATAAAAATGTGGCCATTCAAGCCAGGTCTGGGCCAGGGATTGCGGATTTTGGATTAAAGAATAATGCAATTTCAAAGCATTGAAGATTTAAGGCCAAAACTTGACAACTATATTTCTAGGTTTTCGTTCAGACACTAAATAGTAAATATTGTTTACCAAGGTAACAGGCATGACACAGTATTTTGCTGGCGTTGATATAGGCTCCACTATGACAAAGGTGGTGATCATGAATAAAGGGATCATCGCCTCTAATATAGGCCCCACTGGTCCGGAGCAGAGAAGATTAGCCAATAAGGTAATGGAAAAGGCATTAAAGGAAGTTGATCTTCCTTTTGAGGCAATCACCTATGTAGTGGCTACAGGCTATGGAAGGCTCAATGTCCCGTTTGCTGACAAACAGATAACGGAAATTAGTTGTCATGCCAAAGGAGTGGCACATTTTTTCCCTGAGGCTCAGACAATTATTGATGTTGGGGGTCAGGATTGTAAAGGGATAAAGATCAACAATGGCAAGCCCGTAGATTTTGTTATGAATGACAAGTGTGCTGCTGGTACCGGGAGATTCTTAGAGATTATTGGTGATGCATTAGGGATTAAAATAGAAGAAATGGGTGAAATAGGTTTAGAGGGCAACAATCCTGCAAAAATAAGCAATATCTGCACTGTATTTGCCGAGCAGGAGGTCGTAGCCAGGTTGTCAGAAGGTATTCCTCTTAATGATTTAGTTGCCGGCATTCATGAATCACTGGCTAACAGGGTCTCAAGGATGGTAAATAGACTCCATGTGACAGAAGAAGTTGTTGTTACAGGCGGTGGAGCAAAAAATGTGGGCCTGGTGAAGGCACTTTCCGATAAATTGGGTTATACCTTAGCCGTCCCACCTGAACCTCTGCTGACCGGTGCTATTGGTGCCGCCTTGCTCGGAAAAGATATAGCTGATAAGGCCTTAAAAGATGGCGTATCCTTAGAAACAAAAGAACGATCTCTCAAGGAAATCAAAATCTTTTAGGTGAAATCAAATTTTTTTCTCTTGAACTAATCTGGAAAAATATTCAAAGGATCTATCCAAGGTCTATCTTGTTACAATTAACATCGGAAATAATTGACCAATGAAGTTCACTATAGTTTAATCTGCTATCTTTATAATCGATAACTATTCAGCCACCAAGCACAAACCTGCCCGCCATCCGGCAGGCGGGGACCCAAAGAGGAGATAAATATAGATTGAATACCGGAGTTTTCTCAGGCTATAATAAAGAATAATTCTCTAATCTTGGTGCCTTTGTGTCTTTGTGGCAAGATACCTGATTAGATACTATAATCGATCGAAATTTTGGCCTATTTACCACCTATGATAATCTTATGAAATATCTAACCACATATATTCTTTTTATTTTTCTGCTTACAGCGCAGCTGCTATTTTTGAATCCTGCCTATGCCAATGATGTTAATCCGGTCTTTGAAAATTTACTTACGCGTTTACAGATGGATGGCATAGAGGAAAAATATCTCCACACTTTTTTTACTCATCCGGAGCTTGAGCTGATGTACGAAGTAGTAGCTCTAAGCCTGATCAGAAAAGAGGCCAATCTCAACTATGCCCAGTTTCTCACACAAGACTCAGTAAACAAGGCTGTCTCCTACCTCAAAACCCATGATACAACCCTTAAAAAGGCAGAAAACCATTTCGGTGTCTCCGCCCCTGTGGTGGTAGCAATCCTTTCGGTAGAGACTGCATTTGGAAATTATACCGGTTACGTTAACACAGTAAATATTTTGGTAACACAGTCACTTTCCTTACAAGCAGAAATTTACCAACAGATTGTTAACCAAATTCCCGTAAAAGAGAAGTCAACCCTGACTCCCAACCAGATTAAAATAAAGCTCAAGAAAAAGAGTGCCAGAGCCTACAGGGAACTAAAGGCCCTTCTCGCCTATGCCAAGGAACGCAATATTGATCCTTTTACTATAAAGGGCTCAACAGAAGGTGCTATTGGGCTGCCGCAGTTCCTTCCTTCAAATATCAAAAAATACGGATCTGATGGAAATGGCGATAATGAGGTTAATCTTTTTGAACATGACGATGCCATTGCCAGCATCGCTTCTTACCTTAAAGCCCATAAATGGAGAGAGGATAATAATTACACAAAGAAAAAAAAGATCATCCTCAAATACAATAACAGCATTTATTATGCTAACACAGTACTCGAGTTAGCTGAGAAGCTTAGCCGTTATTGGCATAAGAAAGCTGATAGCTGATAGCTATTAGCTGAACGCTGATGCACACCTCATGCAATTGTTATTTCTTTGCTCAGATACACATCCTGAATAGCATGAAATATTGCTATCCCCTCCTTTAAGGGCTTCTGAAAAGTCTTCCTTCCTGTTATTAGCCCCATTCCTCCGCCTCTTTTGTTGACAACCGCAGTGTAAACTGCATCGGCAAGATCGTTTTCTCCGGAAGGACCTCCAGAATTTATCAGGCCAACCCTCCCCATATAATTGTTAGCTACCTGATACCTGACAAGGTCTATGGGATGTTCAGATGTCAGTTCCGTATAAACCTTTTCATGGGTCTTGCCAAAGTTCAAGGCAGTAAAGCCGCCATTATTTTCCGGCAGTTTTTGCTTTATGATATCAGCCTCGATAGTAGCGCCGAGATGGTTTGCCTGACCAGTAAGATCAGCGCTCACATGATAGTCCGTGCCATCCTTTTTAAAGGCATTATTTCTCAGGTAACACCAGAGAACCGTAAACATTCCCAATTCATGCGCTAACTTAAATGCCTCGCTTACCTCGGTAATCTGTCTATCTGACTCTTCCGATCCAAAGTATATGGTTGCCCCTGCACCCACAGCGCCCAAATCAAATGCCTGTTCAATCTGAGCAAAAAAGATCTGGTCATATTTATTGGGGTATGTCAGCAATTCATTATGATTGAACTTCATAATAAAGGGGATTTTATGGGCATATCTCCTGCTTACAGCGCCGAGCACACCAAGTGTTGATGTAACCGCATTACATCCTGCCTCAAGAGCAAGCTTTACGATATTAGCGGGATCAAAGTAATCCGGGTTAGGCGCAAAGGAGGCTCCGCCAGAGTGCTCTATACCTTGATCAACCGGGAGGATCGAAAGATAGCCAGTATCCCTTAAGCGACCATGACTGAAAACTGACTGTAGGTTTCTTAAAACACTATTTGGTCTGTCTGTGTCAATAAATACCTGATCAATGAAATCAGGGGAAGGGGTTTTTAATCTTCCCTTGCTGATAGTAGTACAGGTATGACTGAGTAGATATTCTGCCTTTTCTTTGCCTAAAAGCTTATAAATGTTATCAACCATGAGTACCCTCCTTAATTAAGGTTTTTTTATACGATGGAAAAAATCGTTACTTATAATTAAATACAACAATAATAACTGTTTGTCTATTAGTAACTGCTATTTAGCGTTTGCTATTTCCTTAATTAACGTATAGAAAAATAAGGATATTTTTGAAAGATGAGATTTATTTTAGATGGATATTGAACAAACTATTTTTTTAGGGATCATTCAGGGACTAACAGAATTTTTGCCTATCAGCAGTTCTGGCCATCTGGTTATATTTCAGAACCTCATTGGGTTAAAAAATCCTGAGGTGCTGTTAGATATATCTCTCCATATAGGCACCCTCCTGGCGGTTTTAATATTCTTCCGGGCTGACATAAAAATGATGATCTATGAAGGTATAGGCCTTATTGGAACAGTTTTTCGAAAACAAAACCCCAGCAGTAAAATCCAACAATTCCCTTATGCAGCTCTTATCTTATGGATTGTGATAGGCACAATTCCTACAGGACTTATAGGGATACTCTTTGGCCCCTTCTTTCAAAAAATGTTTGGATCACCCTTCTTTGTTGGTTTTATGTTAATAGTTACCGGGGCAATTCTGGGAGCAAGTAGATTTATCCCTGATTATTTCACAAAAAAAAGCAACGTTGGTCTCATTGTATCCCTTGGCATAGGTATAGCACAGGGAGCCGCTATTATTCCCGGCATTAGTAGGTCTGGGGCAACCATAGTATGCGGCCTTTTCTGCGGTCTCAAGCGGGAACTCGCTGGACGGTTTTCCTTCCTGCTCTCAATCCCTGCTATTATAGGGGCAACAATATTAAAATTTGACATAACAGAGATAACTGAAATCGGCTTTATACCTTTTTTTGCAGGGATTTTTGTCTCTTTCCTGGTAGGCCTTATAGCCCTGAAGATAACCATGAATATGGTAAAAAAGGGGAATCTCTATTACTTTTCACCATATTGTTTTCTGGCAGGCATTGCAGCCATTCTTATTGCTTGATTACCAAAAAAAATTTCACCGCAGAGATACAATAACAGGCTTAGGCGTCGTTAAAAAATAACTGTAACAAATTGATTGCTTTTTCCTTAAAGGTATAGTATGATGTTTACATGCCATTGGAACCAATCCGAAAACGTTTTGATCTTCTGTCGCCCATTCTTGATGAACGTACCCGTCGGCTTTGGGCGGCAGCAGAAGCAATTGTTTCAGAGCATGGTGGCATTACCGCCACTTCCCGGGCAACTGGCATCTCTCGCAGGGCCATTACTGAAGGTTGTAAAGAACTCCGGGAGGCAAAGCCAACCCCTATGCCTTCCGCTGTCCGCCGTCCTGGCGGCGGGAGAAAGCGCCTTGAGGATAAGTATCCGGATATAAGAGATAGACTTGAGTCCCTGGTAGAGCCTGTCACCCGAGGTGATCCGGAATCGCCTTTGAGATGGACCTGTAAGAGTGTAAGGGTGCTCGCTAATGAGCTGGAGAAAATGGGGATCCAAGTCAGTCATGTTGCAGTAGCTGCTCTGTTGAAAGATATGGGATACAGCCTCCAGGCCAACCAAAAAGTGAAAGAGGGCAGTTTTCATCCTGACCGCGATGCTCAGTTTACATACATTTATGAACAGGTGGAGATATTCCAAGAAGATCATCAACCGATAATATCTGTTGATACAAAGAAAAAAGAACTGGTTGGTGATTTCAAGAATGCTGGGCACCAGTGGCGGCCGAAGGGAAAGCCGGAGAGGGTGCGAGTCCATGATTTTGCCCTGGAATCTGGAAAGGTTGCACCATACGGCGTCTACGATGTGACCGAGAATGCTGGCTGGGTTAACCTTGGGACCGACCATGACACATCCGCTTTTGCTGTGGAAAGTATTCGTCGCTGGTGGCATAAGATGGGCAAGGAGGTGTATCCAAAAGCGACCAGACTTTTGATTACCGCCGACAGTGGTGGGAGCAATGGATATCGAGTCAGGTTGTGGAAAAAGGAGCTGCAAAGGCTGTCTGATGAAACCGGACTGATTATAACGGTGTGTCATTTTCCACCTGGAACAAGCAAATGGAATAAGATCGAACATCGACTCTTTTCCTTTATAACAATGAATTGGCGAGGCAAGCCATTGATCAGCCATGAGGTGATTATCAATCTTATTGCGTCCACCGGCACAAAGTCAGGATTAAGAGTTCAATGTGAACTCGACGTCAACAAATATCCAAAAGGGCTAAAGGTTACAGACCAAGAAATGAAAAAGCTTCAAATCACTCCTCACGAATTCCATGGTGAATGGAACTATACGCTTTCACCTCGAGTATGATAAATGTTATAGTTATTTTTTAACGATCCCTTAGGTAACTGTTGCCCTGATGGGTTGATCAGTATAAATTGTTAATGTTAAAAATATAGTAACTACTCAGCAAATAACCCTCAGCGATCTCTGCGGCTCTGCGGTGAATTATATTATAACATAGGAAAAAATAGCAAATTATGTCATCACAATCGTACCTTAATTTTATTATTCTTACAATTAAAGGATTTTTAATGGGTGCAGCAAATGTTATTCCTGGTGTATCAGGGGGAACCATGGCACTCATCCTTGGCATATATGAAGAACTCATTAATGCAATCCGTTCAATTAATCTCAAATTCTTGCGGCTTATCACCAACTTTAACATCAAAGAGGCACTCTTATCTGTTTCCTGGCATTTTCTTGTACCTGTGGGCCTGGGTATTTTACTGGCTACCTTCTCTCTGGCAGGGGTACTGGGTTGGCTTTTAGACAGTTATCCAGTTATTGTCTGGTCCTTTTTCTTTGGATTGATTTTATCCTCTGTAATTACAGTCAGCAGAGTGCTAAAAAAATGGAGGATTCCTACTATTGTGGCGATAGCATTCGGGACAATTGCCGCCTATTTTTTGTTTGGTGTAATACCTGTAGCTACACCGAATGCCCCGTGGTTTATCTTTGCAAGCGGTTTTATTGCCATCTGCGCAATGATTCTGCCCGGGATATCAGGCGCCTATATCCTGGTGCTGCTGGGAAAATATCGCTACATCCTTGAGGCATTAAACAACAAAGATTTTTTTACCCTTTTCATTATAGGAGCTGGCGCCCTAACGGGACTTATAAGTTTTGCTCAGATATTAGGATGGCTTCTTAAAAAATACCATGATCTGACCATGGCAATCCTGATTGGTCTCATGCTTGGCTCGTTGAGAAAAATATGGCCGTGGAAAGAGACCATAACCACTTTTATCGACAGTCATGGAAAGGAAATTCCTTCGCTACAAAGCAATATCATCCCTTCTTCTTTTACCATAGAGGTTGGCCTTGCGCTGCTCTTTATGTTTATTGGTATTCTGGTTCTCTGGGGTTTGGATCTCTGGGCACACAAGAACGGTTAGATGAAAAAGTTTGGTACCCACCTTTTGCACAACTACTCTTAGCCTTTTATCACACCAAGTGGCCTTAAGCGGGCTACCTTTTTTGCCAACCCGGCCATATGGACAGCCTCAACCACTAAAGAGACATCCTTATAGGCCTCGGAGATCTCCTCTTTTAAAGTCGTCCGACCTCTGGATTGAACAAAGATGCCCTTGTCTTCCAGTTCTCGGTTTATGGACCTACCTTTTGCCAGCTTAATGGCCTGCCTTCTGCTTAAAAGCCTGCCTGCCCCATGGCAGGTCGAGCCAAAGGACTCTTCCATAGCCTTTTGAGAGCCTGCCAATACATAGGAGTAAGTGCCCATGTCACCAGGTATGAGAACTGGCTGCCCAACCTTCCTATATTTTTGGGGGACATCTGGGTGGCCAGGTGGAAGGGATCGGGTAGCTCCTTTTCGGTGAACGCACAGGGTAACCTTTTTGTTATCGACTACATGTGTCTCTAATTTGGCAATGTTGTGGCACACATCATAGAGAAGCTCCATTTTCAGGTCATCGGGGCTTATTTGTAAGACCTTCTCAAATGTCTCTTTTGTCCAGTGCATGATTATCTGCCTGTTTGCCCAGGCATAGTTTGCTGCGCAGGCCATACCCGAGAGATATCTTTTCCCCATGTCAGATGTAATATACGCACAGGCTAACTGTCGATCAGGCAGAGTAAATCCTGACTCTCTCACATGGGTTACCATATCCTTTAAGAAATCATCGCAGATCTGATGACCAAATCCCCTTGATCCTGTATGAATAAGTACGGTGAGCTGACCTTCAAAAAGATTAAAAACATTCGCAATTTTTGGATCATATATCTCATCAACTACCTGTATCTCCAAAAAATGATTACCAGAGCCAAGTGTTCCAAGCTCATCGTGCCCCCGTTTAAATGCCCTGTCACTTATCACCCCGGGATCGGCCCCCTTCATGACCCCATGATCCTCTGTTCTTTCTAAATCCTCTTTTTCTCCCATGCCTTGACTAATCGCCCAGGAAGCGCCCTCAACAGCTACCTTTCTCTCCTCCTTTTTTGATAGCCGTATCCTTCCTCTGGAGCCAACGCCTGTAGGGATATTTTTAAAGAGGGCTAAAACAAGCTCTTTTATCCGAGGCCTGATCTCATGTGCCACAAGAGAGGTAGCCAGAAGCCTGACACCGCAGTTTATGTCGTAGCCAACTCCCCCTGGTGAAATTATCCCTTCTTCCATATTAAAGGCCGCCACCCCTCCTATAGGGAATCCATACCCCCAATGTATATCTGGCATAGCAAGCGAATGTTTGACAATACCAGGGAGCGTGGCCACATTAACTACCTGTTGAAGGCTTTGATCATCTTTTATATTTGGCATTAACTCAGAGCTGGAAAAGATAAGCCCTGGCACCCTCATAGCACCAGTTTTTGGTATGAGGAAACGCCATTCGTCTATCTTTTTTATTGTAAAATCCATAACTTGTAAACCGTTACGATTCAGGGATTGTGGATTGAGGAATTAAGGAATCATAATAACTTTAATCCTGCCCGCAACGCTCTCGCTTGCGAGGCGGGCGGGCACTTTCAACTTTAAGTACTTTAGGCACTTTAGCTCACTTTAGGCACTTAATCATTAAGCCTAAATATCAAATATAACTCGTGCCTCCCACCCATCATTGACGTTTTCAACTGAAATCTGATGGTAGGTCACGGCCTTTATTTCTCTTTTGACCTGATGATGTTCCGGCTCAAAACTGCTGAGAGTAAGTGTAGATTTCAGCTTGATCGGACTGATAGATTTAATCTCTATTGAATTTACTATTAATTTCTCCCCATCAAAAAGATAAAGGATCTCCCCGAGCCATCGTACCATAAGATCGGGAAAATCTTCACCCTGAAGGGAAACATCCTTAATAACTGTTTTCTTGCTGATATCACCCTCCACCATAAGATCAGCCATGGCTTGGGCAGCCCGGATAAAAAGGTTTTTTACATTCGGGCCTTTGACAAGTATCCCCAGGTCTGCTGTATGGTCAATAATATGATAGTTCAGTGGATTGGAATTCATAATCTTAAAATCTAAAAGATTTACTCACCTGAAAAATATAGCTTTCTGACAGGAAAAAGTCAAAAAATTAAATCAACTATAGGATTCTAAAAAAATTCTGTTGAAAAAAATTTTAAATTTGCCCAATGATTTCATTTATGATAATAAATAAATTTGTTAAATACATTAGCCATATTCGAAGATCTCAGCCGTCATATTGACCGCCAAGCGGCGCGGAAAATTTCCGAGATATTATGACAAGTCTACGAAGAGGTTGCCCAGATAGTTACAAAAAAAGAATTCAATGAACTGAAAGAAATCATTGGCGATCTGGCCCAAGCGCAGGAGAAGACCGAAAGATCGGTTAACCGGCTAATTCAGGATCATCGCCAAACGAGAGAGAGCTTGGAAAGTATGTCAGATGCTGTTGGGTATAACCTGGAAAATCAGAGTTATAGGGGTTTGCCACCACTTCTTCAAAGAGATTTAGGAATTGAGGTTGATGGCAGGCTCATTAGGCGCTACCTGCCAGGAGAGAAGAAGGTCAATACCTCCAGGTAAATATCCATGGTTGGGGCAAAAAACGGTCATAAAGTATCGATCTTAGGAGAGGCAAAAACTACTATCTCCCGCGGAGAAATCGGTCGTTTTCAAAAAATGGTCCAAAGGGCTGCACAGGTAGAAAATATCTCATTAAATGATATTTGCCAGGTAATTGTTGTGCATAATGTCGTCCCTAATATCGAAGAATACGTTAGGGAACAAGGCATCCATCTTTACTGGTCATACGATCTATAGAAAGTCCTGACTATAATAGAACCTCGGTATCTTATTCACAAAGGCGATTAAAGGAATAGAGTAAGCTCTTATTCTAAAAGGATTCAATAAATACTTATTTAATTATGCCTAACCCCATTTACATTTACATTTACGTAATTGCCTTTGAACTGAGAAAGGACCTTCTCGAAGGCATCATGGTTTGGCCTAGATAGGCTAACGGTCAACACGATTTCTCCGTCGGCCAGGGCCGTAATGTGCCATGAACGCTTGTGCATGTCTATACCGATTGAAACCATTTTCCCCTTGAAATTAATTTTATTTCTTTTTACTTTAGTAGCCATGGGAAGTTCCTCCTTTGTTAAAGATTTTTCAAATTAGGCATACTATGCCAAGAGGAACTTCCTTACAATCTAAAATCTAACATAGTTTCTATCACTTCACTTCATGCGTCTATTTGTCAAGCGAATGGTGAATAAATTATCATCCGGGATTTCCATCCGCTTATCTTCTTCTATCTCTTGGGCGCTTTGCTGCTGTTTCTGGATATCCCGGTGGCAGTACGGCTGTTATATAAGTACATAGAGACGGGTCATATCTATGCGATCAATGCGCTGACTATTTTTTTTGCACTATTACAGGCCTTCAGGCAATCCTTTTTGCGATGCTGTTTGATATGGAGGCAAATAAAGAGCTTAAGGGGTAATCATTGAAAATCGGGTTCGTGACAACTACCTATCCCCGCTATGAGGGCGACGGTGCAGGTGTTTTTCTTGCCAACCAAGTCGAATCGCTCCGCAAACTTGGCCACGATGTAAAGGTCATCGCTCCCGAGTTCGATGGCGATACAGGCGGTGAACTGCAGGCCGGTGTAATCCGCGTGAAATTCAGGCCCCGGGCAGCGCGGAAAATAACCTATGGAAGCGGTATCTGGCCTAACCTCAGGAAAAATCCACTTCTTTTTTTTGCGATGCCCGGATTTCTCAAATCATTCGAACGGACCATTCAACGCGAGTTTGGCGACAGGGATATAATCGAAGCGCTTTTCACTGCGGCAGGAAAGGCCCTCATAAAGGCACGCCGCCCCGGACAGGCTATAGTATACGCCGGACATGGCAGCGATATTCATCTCCTCGAGAACTCGGCATATTATCGAAGATATTTCTACAATATGATTCGCAAATACGATGCTGTAACTGTTGTTTCTCGACATCTGGCGAGTAAAGTAACATCGCATTTTGCGGAAATTTCGCCAATCGAGGTACCCGATGCAGTGCCGGACGAGGCCTTTGAATACGAGCGCCCCTGGCGTGATGAGCCGGCGGCGATTTACGCATCGCGGCTTATCGCGCTCAAGCGAATCGATATGCTGGTGACTGGATGGGCCAGCGTTGTAAGCCATTTCCCGGCAGCAAAGCTGATTGTATTCGGCGATGGCCCACTTCTTCAAAAGTGTAAGGCCATTTGCCGCGATAAGAGAATTGAGAACAATATCGAGTTCCGAGGGCTTGTTTCGCAGAAAGAATTATGGGAGGAAATCGGGCAAGGATGGCTGACTGTTTTGCCTAGCATGAAAGAGGGATTTGGGATGCCGCTTGTGGAATCGCTCGCCTGCGGATGCCCATTTCTTTCCGCACCTTGCGGCGCAGCACCGGAAATCGCCAAAGAAACCGGCGGCGGAATAATTATCGACGAACCTTTAACACCTGAAAAGATTGCCAAAAGTATAATCGAGATTTTCAAAAATAAAGAATCATTGGAGAAAATGAAGAAAAATGGCCGCAATGAAGTTCTTATGATATATTCATCACGGGAAATTGCATTGCAAAAGATCGGAATCTACGAAATGGCGTTAAATAACCTGAATCATTATCATGAAAACGACTAAGACATTTGCGAAACAGCTCGGTCGGTCGGCGGATATGACCGCAGAGGCCTACGACAGGTACTTTACTGAATACCAGTCCGATTCAGGCCAGACTGTATACCGCACAGAAAAAGCCATCGAATTGACCTGCAACAGCCGTGGCAGAGCGCTTTCGGTTGGCGCCGGGAATTTCGGCGAGGCCGATTGCATCAAAAAAGCTGGTTTCGATATAGAAATCTGCGATTTATCACCAAAAGCGGTTGCAAAGGCACACGAAAAGGGTTACGCAGCATTTGCCGCCGATATTTCGGAACCTTTGGAAAGGTGCGGCTACGACTTCATATTCTGCATGGAAGTTCTCGAGCATGTGACTAATCCGCTCAAGGCGCTTAAAAATCTTGCCGATGCCCTATCGCCATCTGTCCAACTGATTATTTCCCTCCCCAATGAGGTCAATCTCTATCGAAGACTCGCGATATTGATTGGCAGACAGGGTATTGGAGGCCACGAGTACTATCATCTAAGATTCTTCGATATAAAATCGGCAAGAAAATAAATCGAAAACGCAGGCCTGAAAATTGCCGGATTGAAATACGCACCTTTGATTCCACCAAGATGGAGGCTATTGCATCCCCTGGGAGAATTATTGAAAACCGTTCGTCCGCAACTGTTTGCGCTCAGCTCGATTTGGCTTCTTAAAAAACCGGAAAATGAATAAAAAACGCCCCAGGTACAGCTGGCTCCTATTCGCCCTTGTAATAGCGGCTGTTGTTTATGTAATTATCAAAAACACAGGCGAGATCCGGCAATATGAGTTCAGCTATCGATGGTCTTTCCTGGCTATGGCATTCTTTGCAGAGGCTCTGGCATATCTGATCCAATTCTGCATATGGCTTTCCATCTCCGGCGATTATGGGGTGAAGGCGCCGTTCCTGAAGGCCTCGAAGGGATTTTTTCTATCAATTCTCGGCAAGTATCTTCCTGGAAAGGTCGGGCTTGCGCTGGTGCGTATCAATGCATACCGCGGATATTCCAAAAAACAGGTATCAGTCGCGACAGGTTTTGAAGTGATATGCTCGCTTGCCTCGGTGTGCCTTTTGATTCTCGCTGGCGTATTTTCGATTTCCGATATGCTCCCTTCATACGCCGTATGGGTCTCCGCCTCGGGGATTCTTGCGATACTGGTATTTCTCTATCCCCCACTATTTCTACGCATCGTGAACACCGGCTTCCAGTTGATCAAAAGGCAGCCCCTTGTAAAATCGCCAACCTACGGTGCGACCCTGAAATTCATTATCGCCTTCATGCTCGTCGGGCTTTTCCATGGGCTGGGGCTTTATTTTGCGCTGTATTCGCTATCGGAGATTTCGTTTTCATATTATCTCACAATTACGAGCGTATATTACGCAGCCGGACTAATCGGCTTTTTTGCCGTCTTCGCACCGGCGGGTATCGGTGTGCGAGAGGGGATTATGATGCTGATTTTGCCCGCGTTCATTCACGAGCCGGTGGTAATAGTCGGCGTCATTCTCATCCGCCTCGTGATGACTGCTGTCGAACTCTCGCTGGCCGGAATTTCTGTAATACTTGAAAAAATCAATCGTTGACGAGTCTGTCTCTTTCGGGAGATACAGCAAAAATGTAATAGCAGTTAGATAATTCTTTGACGATATCAAGAGAATGCTATAATCTATCGACTGTGGCATTTTTCGCATAATATTGCCATTGCCGGGGCCGGGGATCAGCCACAACAATTTTTCCCAGAGAATCGATCTTAAGCTCGTAATACCGGTAGGCGATAAATTGGATATTCTCTTCTCGAACATATTCGTCGATACGGTCTTTTTTCAAGTAGTTCTCAAAGAAATCGGCATTGTTGACAATACCATCGAGATTTACCACCCGCCTTTGCGAGAAAAATGAGAATGTCCCCGGCCAGAAACATCCGTAAATTGAATCCTCCGGCAAATTATCCTTTGTCCACAATGCAGCCTGAACCCTCGCCGAATGGTATCGCAATATCATCGGTGAACAGACATCGATCTGAGACTTCGATATCAAAGCCAAAAGCAACATAAATATGATGAAAGATATCCCAGCGTATTTCTTAGGAAATAAAGAATCCGACCCCAGAGGGGCCGGTTTTGGTTTAACCCCTGGATGGGGATGAAAATGCCTTTCCCCCCGCAGGGGGCAAGGTTGAGCTGCCCATGTTGTTTGAATTAAATTGACCTTATGTTAATTTACTCTTTATCCTTATCACTATCACCTTGGTACTTGCCATATTTCCGTATAATCTCTAAATATAGCCATACGGTATCGACACAGTAACCTTTTATCCAAAAATGAGATAATCCTTCTTAATAGGTGTACCACCGGCTAAGGCTGGGATCATATACATTTATCATTCTCCCCAAAAAATAGATATTTAAAGGCATATTCCTTTAGGATCTCAAAAGCTTTGTTACCTTTTTTGTCCAAGGTCTCTTGTCTTGCTTATCACGAGAGATATGGCAGCTCTTCTATCCCAGATGACAAATCTGATCAGTGAAACGATACCCGACTTTTCGGTTTTGAGAATATTGTTGTCCCAAAATCCTAATACTATGCAACATTATTCCCTCACCTTAAAAGTTTATTGTACTCCATATCAAACCACATACCAAAGAAAAGAGTCTGCAATCCGCTAATGACTGTAAAGACAAGGGCCATGGCATTAATACCGGGTATATATCCCTTCACAACCCAAATATAAAAAAGTCTTATGGTCAAAGGAAAACTAGCGATTAAGAGCAAAAAGGAGAGGATATAAAAAAATATTAAGGGATGAAAATCTTTAATGACATATTTAAAAAATAACCGTTTCCAGAACCCTTTGATTAAGAGCCAACTTATCTTGGGGATAACCTTAAATAATTTTATCTCCGATTTTTCTCCAATATTATACACAGGTCTTACATGTATATCTCTCACTCTAAAATCATATTGATTTAGCTTGATAAGCATGTCATTTGGCATTCCATACCGCTTATAAATCGTATCCAAATGTAACTTTTTAAGTACCTTTAAGGAAACGGCTGTATACCCAGTCTGAGAATCAGCAATGTGCCAGTAACCGGACGCGATTTTGGTTAAAAGGGAAAGAAACGAATTACCAAAATACCGATAATGCGGAATCATATTCCAGGCATCACCCTGAAACAGCCTATTTCCTTTGGTATAATCCGCATCCCCATTAGCAACGGGATCTAAAATATTTGTGAGATCATTTGGATCCATCTGTCCATCACCGGCCATGACAGCGGTAACATCTATTTCCAACTCTACTGCCTTTTTGTATCCTGTGACAATAGCCCCTCCCACCCCTTGATTCACTTCATGTTGAATCAAGATTACTCTTCTATCTCCCTCCGCTATTTCCTTAACAATCTCTGCCGTAGTATCATTACTTTTATCATCCACAACAATAATCGTATCCACAAGCGAGGGTATTGTCGTTAATGTGTGAGCTATTAGTTTCGATTCATTATAGGCAGGGACAACTACTGCAATAGTTTTTTGTAGGTACATTATTTAACCACTCCAACTTATTTTGGTTTAATTACCTGATAATATAAGATTTTTTGGTATAAGAAGCATTTTCCTGCTAAGGTATATTCTATCTTTAATATCAGTCTATTAATTCATCTCACGTTCAAAGAAGCTGGGAATTCCAAGTTAAAGGGAAGAATACTCTAATCGAGATACTCCATATCCCCACTTGAAATAAAGCAATCTAACATGTTTCTCAAAAAATCGTTTTAGCAATTCCTGCTCCTTAATTGTAAAACTATTTTTTTTCCACCGATTAAATATATCATGGGATATAAGTAAATGGGTTATCTCCATCCTTTTTAGCCTTAGCAACAAATCTTCAGCTGAATCTGACATTTTTAGAAACTGGCGCAGCATGCTCTTGTTGTTGTTCATATCAAAAATATATTCTCTATTGCAATAATATCCTCTGTTGCCCAGAAAAATAAATAATATCCTGGTATCCTCGGGAAGATTCTTGTTTATATATCTCAGAGTCGGATATTCAAAACGGTATTTTGCTATGTACTCATCACGAGTCAAGGTACCATCAAGATAATTAAAAGGATTAACATATTTATATTGATGTAAAACATAGTTTGCATTCAACCAAAGTGCAAAGGATAAGATAACAAAAATAATAGCCAACCCTATGCTTCGCGCAGATCGAGAGTTGAATTTCCTTATCGCCTCAACCGTTTTCCTTACACCAAATATAGATAATATAACTAATGGAGGAATAACTGGGGAGATATACCGAATCCTCAGGCTACTGCTGAAAAAAGCAAAAGCGAAAAATAAGACCACAAAAGTTAGCATGATCTTTTTCTCATTCCTGACAATTGCAGGATCTCTTCTTATTCCATAAAATGCAAAAAATGGGAGGAAGAAAAGGAATGGATTAAGTCTTCCATCAAAATATTGAGGAATGCCATCCTGGCCCTGGAAAAAGATCCTTACTGGTAGAAGTGCCATTTGCCACCAGGTCTCATGATAGACTAAGCTTCTATAGGCAAAAAGACCGATAGATTGTCGATCCGTGACATCTTGTGGATTAAACCAATGATCATAAAGAGGAACTATTGGGTTGGTTGTCCACAAGTAATTTCTTATCATCCAGGGAGAAAAAAAGATAAAAGCTATAAACAGAAAAAGTATCCCATATCCGGCAGCCTTCAAAAAGTTTGGGTTTTTATCTTGTTGGTGTCTTAAATATAGAAATGGAACAAATAATGTTAAGAGGAAAAGCGTAACCAAGCCATTATATTTTGTGCCTACTGCCAGACCACAGAAAGAGGCAGATAGTATTAAAAGTTTTAGAGAAAAACCTTTTTCAATCCACTTAAACAATAATAGGAGCGATGCTGCAGAAAAAAATATAAGACCCAAATCAACGTATACAGTAATGGAAAGCTTTATAATAATGGGAATAGAAAGGAAAAAGATTACCCCAAGCAACGCATAGATTGCATTAATTCGACGCCTTAGATAATTGAATATGAACCAGGCCGTGAGCAAGGCGAAACTGAAATGGATAAATTTAGGAACTATGTCATTTTCAAAATAGAGTGGGATCAAATAGAGCAAATCCAAATTCATGGGGTAGTAAGAAAAAACCATTGAGGGGATTTCATACATACCGCCATGCTCGAGATAAAGCTTAGGGACGGCCAAATGGTGAACAAGCGCATCTTTGCTAACAGGGGGAACAGAAGCTAAAATAGTGATAGAAATGATTAATAAGAATACTAAACCACACAAAACAATAAACAACAAATAATCAATTTCTATGTCTTTTGTTATTTTTTCGTGTGGTTTCAAAAAGTTACCGTTTTCCTTTTTTTAAGATCAATTTTATTACTGGGCCTCTTCCCTTAATTGAAACAAGAAAGCTAACAAAAAACACAGGGATTAGTAAAAATAGCCCGATAAACAACTGAATAATAATATAAATAGATCTTCGCTGGGGCAAATTTCCCTTGAGGGCTTCATAAAATTCATTTTTAGGCCAACCCATAGCGTTTAAGATGCTCTGAAGTAGACCATACGGCCCCTGTTCAGAACAAAAACTGCTTATGTTAATAATCCTGAGGTGGGTTTCTGTCATGAGATGTCTAATTGATTTCTCATTGAAGTGATACTTGTGCCATGGAATATCTAAGTGAAACCAGAATTTCTTGAACCTTCGAGACTCCATACTTGAAAAATTTGGCACAGCAATAATTATGGCCCCCTTTGGGGCGAGCAATTTATGTAATTGACTCATAATTAAATGGGGATTCTCCATGTGTTCCAGTGCATGCCATAAAAAAATTAGATCAAACGCACCTTCTGGCAGATGCATAGCGTTCAAATCACCTTGCAGGTAAACTATCCGGTCACTATCAAGGAATCTCTGAGCAGGATAAAAAGTATGTTCAATGCCCCAACATTGGCAGCCATACTCAAGAAATGATTTCAAAAGACGCCCTTCCGCACAGCCTACATCCAAGATTTTTGGTGGTTGAACCGAATCTGGAATCAGAGACAGATAATGCTTTGCTCTCATACGCATTATGAGGTTTCTGATTTTTTGGACACAACTGTTGAACTTATGCACATTCCTTCCGTAGTAGGAATAAATATCATGGACACGGAGAATTTCATCATTGGGTAGAGGAGACGTGCGGGTCAATTCACACATGTTACATTGAACAAGATGAAACTCTGAAAAAGTTGTTCTTGCCGAAAATAAAACTTTCGCCTCTAAGCCATGACACAAAGGGCAGGGGCCAAAGACCTTATTGTTCATATGTCTACTCCACTATTGGAAGTAAGTCGATGGCCCTCAGTATCAAAAAGGGGGTCTTCTCGGAGTTTCAGTCTATGAAGTAGGTATTTTAATGTGGTTATTAGCACCCCAACTCCATATTTTGTAGCCTTTATTAAACCAATTGAGGAGGCCTCAGTAGAATATCGAGTGGGACAGGAAATCTCACCAATCCTGTAGCCAAAATAAATAATCTGAACCAACATTTCATTGTCAAATACAAAGTCATCAGAATTATTACCCAAGGGTAAATTCTCGAGGACCTCTCTGGAAAATGCTCGATAACCCGTATGAAATTCCGATAATTTGCTTCCAAGAATTATATTTTCACAGGCAGTCAAGAATCGGTTAGCGATATATTTGTATTTGGGCATTCCACCTTTAAGAGCCCTACCTCCAATAATGCGAGAACCTAAAACGACATCATAGACCTCAAAGGCGATCATGCTGGCCATAGCCGTAATCAATTTTGGTGTATATTGATAATCGGGGTGGACCATAATTACAATATCAGCATTACGCCTTAATGCATCTTTATAACAAGTCTTCTGGTTGCGACCATAACCATAGTTTCTGTCGTGTAAGATAGTTTCAATACCGAGTCTTTTTGCTAAGGATACCGTTCTGTCGGCGCTTCCATCGTCCACCAGTAACACGCTATCCACAATATCCAGAGGAATTTCCTGATATGTCTGTTTCAATGTCCTTTCAGCATTATATGCTGGAAGGACAACAAAAATCCTTTTTCCATTTAGCATATACTATTCAGTAAACCTCTGCCTCCTCATAGTGCTTCTCTAATGCAGATGCGTTTATGGTCTGCTTGGTAGCACAAAAATCAATAATCCTTGCTCAGTAATTTATTACGAGCCTTGCGTAATAATCCTTGTATATCCCTGTTTTTTCTTATTTCAGGATCTGGAATTTCTTCAAGAGTTATAACTGCCTTCTCATAATCTTCCATTTTCATATAAGTAACTGCGAGGTTCTTCCTCAATTGAATGGAATCTTCTGAAATATCCAGACCCTTTCTCAATGCAGAAATAGAGTTTTCATAATTACCCACTGACCCATACGCTCCTCCGAGATTAGCCCAGAACTGGTGTTCTTTAGGGTTAAAGTGAACGGCTTTCAGAAAATGTTCTAATGCCTTATCTTGTTCTTTTAATTGAAAATAGGCCATTCCCATGTTATTGAACCATTCACCACGCTCATTATGGGTCATGGCCAATGCTTTTGCCTTATCAAGATACGATAGAGCATCATCCGGCCTGCTGGTATCAATTAATAGTGCTGAGTAATTTATGTAATTGTTGGCATCCCGAGGGTATTTTTTGATAGCTATCTGAAAATATTTCTCGGCCTCCCTTATATTTCCCTCATCTAAAAGGCTTTCGGCAAATCCACCAATATAAAACATATTATTAAAATGCAGTATCTCCTGTGTAAAAAAGGTATTCTCATCGTGCCAGAGATTTTGGTTTAAAAGATAAGAATATGTTCCATAATAAATTATTATTGTACTGAGGCCAATCATGACAAAGAGACGATTTACCTTTATTAATTTTTCAAGATACCAGACACAAGAAAAAGATAAAAATATCATAGGGAAATAAAGCCACCTCATGGATACCTTTGTCACTGCTGAGGTATGAAGGATATTAAGAACTGGAAACAGTGCTACAAAAAAAGCAACAAAAGAGAATAAGAAAATCTTATTTTTTCTCTCTCTCCACAAAAAAAAGGCTAAAAAACCAAGGCAAATAAAACCAGCAAGGGCCTTCCAACTCAAATAATTATCAGGATACTGAATGATATAACTGTGTAAACTGTACGGAATGAGAATCAGTTTCAAGTTATATATCATCAAAAGTGGGACAAAATAAAGACTCTTCCAAGGATCAGTTGTAGAAACAGGTGTCAACGCAGATCCAATAACATTAGCTCTCAGTATAAAATAGAAGAATAGCATAAGAATAAAGGGGATATAGCTTAAAATTTCATCCTTAAGAATCTTTCTGTTTTCTACCACAAGTCTATTGTATAAAAAGAATATAGGCAAAAGCATGATTGCAAATTCTTTACACAAAAGTGCCATCGCAAATGAAAAATATGAAAACAATCCAGCCCAAATCTTTTTCTCTTTAGAATTCTTCAGGTAGTAATATAATGATATCAGAGAAAAGAGGGTAACCAGGATGTTGTTTCTTGCGCTAACGAAAGCTACTGACTCTGTATTTACTGGGTGAAGACCAAACAGAAGTGTGACTGAAAAGGGTATAAAACTTTTGCCCAACATTTTCCTGAGGAATTGGTAAAGCATTATACAGGTTAATAGATGCAGCATGAGGTTTGTTGTTCTAAACCCTGAAGGCTTCATTCCCCATATTTTATAATCGATCGTATAAAATAGGTTTATAAGGGGGCGATAATAGCCGGTATGATAGCCAGGAATACTCTCACCACTCACACCGTCCTCATGGGAAAGATAAAAAGCTGGCCTGCTAAATTCTCTAATAAAAAGGTTATCCTTGACCAGAGGTCTGTCATCCAGTATAAACTCACCTGAACAGGTGGGTAGATAGGAGGCTGTTATTAATACACAGAGGACAAGAAATGGAAGTATTCTATTCTTATATTGCGTGCTTGGTTGAAACAAACTTGCATTATCCCTTTACTGAATAAGAGGCAATTATGGGAATTCTAAATCTCCAACCAGAAGGAAATCTATCAAGTTGCCGTAAGTATGTTTTTGCCTTTATTGCTTTGTCTATCGTAATTCTCACTACATATTCCAACACATTTCATTCCTCGTGGCACTTTGACGATGAAAAAATCCTTAAGAATGACCAGCTGCACCTTACCGAGCTTAACTGGCAAAACATTAAAAAGACATTTTTTTCCTTACCTAAGCAACCAGGGAAACTGTATCGGCCTATTTCATGCTTTAGTTTAGCCCTTAATTATTACTTCAGCAAGGGTAAAGTATTTGGTTACCATTTAGTTAACGTAATTATCCACTATATCACAGCCGTTTTTCTATTTCTCTTTATATACAATTCCTTAAACCTCCCTATCATAAAAGAAAAATATAGTAATCACTCCTTTTCTATAGCACTTCTGGCATCTCTCTTTTGGGCATCTAACCCTATACAAACACAGGCAGTAACGTACATTATTCAGCGTATGGCGAGCATGGCCGGTATGTTTTATATCATCTCTATATACTTTTACATAAAGGCGAGAATAGCCGAAATACCCCACATAAAAATCATCTTCCTTAGTTTGTGTGTCATCGCAGGACTTATGGCAATGGGAAGCAAAGAAAATGCATTCATGCTTCCTGTAAGTATATATCTTTTTGATCTTTTTCTTATCCAAGGTCTCACAAAAGAAACTTTGAAAAAAAATGTTAAACCTGCTTCTTTAATTTTTTTTCTGATCATATGCATAGGTATAACCTATTATTTTCTCTCTGATCAAGACCTATCCGTACTAAGCTATAGAGAAAGGGCCTTTAACTTAAAGGAAAGATTGCTTTCAGAACCCAGGATTATCCTCTTTTATCTCTCCCTCATATATTATCCTATGCCTACGAGGTTATCTATAGACCATGACGTAACCATTTCGAAAACATTACTAAGCCCGCCCACTACTTTATTCTCTATTTTATTCATAGTCGTAATATTGTTCTTTGCGTTTTATCTATCAAGGAGACGTCCTTTTATTGCATTTAGCATAATCTTCTTTTTCTTAAACCATCTCATTGAATCTTCTTTTGTTCCCCTTGAATTAGTATTTGAACACAGAAACTATATCCCTTCCATGTTGCTCTTTATCCCTGTGGTCGTCCTGTTGCTAAAAGCAATCAAGTATTACTCTTCAAAAAAACCACTTCAAATAGTAATTATAATCTTTATTGTTTGCGTAATTGTTAGCCAGGGGCATTCTACTTTTATACGGAATGCCCTTTGGAAAACTGAAGAAAGCCTTTGGATGGCTGCGACAGAAAAAGCATATGAGCTCTGGCGTCCCTGGCACAATCTCGGAAAATATTATGGCGATAAAAACATGCACAAAGAGGCATTGGCTCATTATCTTACCGCTTTAAGAAAAAAGATCATCATTAATCCGCTAGATAAACACCTGACCCTTTATAATATCGGCGTAGAGTATCACAAAATGGGACAAAAAGATAAAGCCTTCTTATACTATCTCAAGACTGAACAAATATATCCCTCTTTACCAAACATGCACAATAATAAAGGGGTAATATTGGCAGAAAAGGGACGTGGTGAAGAAGCTATATACGAATTTAATGAGGCCATTCGAAATGATAAGAATTTATATCAGGCCTATAGTAACCTTGGGTTTTTACTGTTAAAAATGGAACGAATTGAAGAGGCGATCCAGCAATTGGAGATGGGGCTTAAATTAAAGCCTGACAATGTCTCCACTCTATTAAGGCTGGGATATGCTTATAGAAAAAAAGGGGTATATGGTAAGGCTTTCATCCAATATAAAAGAGCTCAAGAACTAGCCCCTCACGACGCAAGGGTATTGCTTTATCTTTCCGAAATATACTTAATAAAAGGAATGAATGTGCAAGCAGACAGATCACTCGAACAGTTCATAGAGATATCAAAAGACACTGACCTTCGTGTGTTGTTGGAAGAAATAATAGAAAAAGGAGAGAAATTCGACAAAATACAGGTTGATAAGAAGGTTCTTCTAAGGCTTCTATCAAAAGTATATCTCAAGAAAAAACCTCTTATCTCTTCACTAAAAGCATACCTGGATAAGAACATTAATGGCACAGGCGAGGGAGAGGTGATTCCCTAAACTAAATGGGAAAGCATCAGGGGCTGCGTCAAATAAGTCACCAATACTTTTTGAAGATTACAGCCTACGAAGTAATTGTTCCTCCAGGACCTGTAATTGTAAAGGTCTTGTTCCCCTTGGGATGATAAGAAGTCATTGTGTAACCACTCGTAGTCACTGCTGTTATAGCGAAAACAACATTTTCGGAAAGAAAAAGATTATATGTGGCTCCTATAAGAGTACCTGTCGTTGCGGTATATTCCCCCGTATCCACAAAATAGGCTTCCTGGGCTGTGGCTGCATTTCTCAGGTCAGCAGTGGCCGCTGCGTGAAATGCCCTTATCCTGTATGCACTGAACTGAGGGATAGCAATAGCAGCCAGGATACCTATGATGGCGATAACTATCATTAACTCAATAAGTGTAAAGCCTCTTTCATCTTTTTTTCTTAAACACATTACCATCTCTCCCATCTCCCGATTCTCCCTTCTATATCAATCAGGTGACATTATTCATTTGAGTCTAGAGAAATCAAAAAGGGAGGCTAGTTTATAAAAAGGGATCGGTGCTAAATTAAATAAGTCACCGATCCCTTAGATAATCTATGTCGCCTTACGGAGAAATCTTGCCTCCAGGACCTGAAAGTGTAAAGGTCTTGTTTCCCTTTGGATGAGAAGCAGTCATTGTATAACCACTCACAGTTGCTGCTGTTATACCGAAAACAACATTTTCGGAAAGGTAAAGACCATAGGTGGCTCCTATAAGAGTACCTGTCGTTGCGGTATATTCCTGCTCATCCACAAAATAGGCCTCCTGGGCTGTCGCAGCATTTCTCAGGTCAGCAGTGGCCGCCGAGTTAAATGCCCTTATCCTGTATGCACTGAACTGCGGGATAGCGATAGCAGCCAAGATTCCGATGATGGCAATAACGATCATCAACTCAATCAGCGTAAAACCTTTTTCATTTTTATTAATTAATTTTGTTAACATTTTTAACCTCCTATATTCTATTTAATAAAATTAACTACTACAAAGTAAATTACGTGTAGGCCCGGAAATCACCTCCTTTCTTGGTTAGCCTTATAGTTTTGATACATTAGAGAGCAAATAACATGCCATAAAATAGGATATTATACCTTTATTATAATATTTCTTTTATTTACAGACACTTAGACCCTATCTTTTTTCCTGAGTATTTTCGTGTATCCTATTTTTACATGCCTGTTTTTATTCACCACTGACAATTTTTGTAATATATATGTCAATTTTTGTCAAAACCTTCTATGCATTATTTAAAATAGTTTCACGTTGTGCCTCACACCTTATGCCTTGAGTCTATCTCCTTTCCAAAACTAAGATGTTTCATCAGATAAGGCGTGGAGCCCTAACTTATCCAATCTATATCTTAAAGATCGCATGTTGATACCAAGAAGCTCAGCCATATTTCGTTTCGACCCTTGAGCCATTTCCATGGCCTTGAGGATATAATCCCTTTCTATATCAGCCATGACTGTATCAAGCTCAATTCCATCAGGGCCTATGTCAGTACGGCGTCTATCTTCCTTTATTCTAACCTTGTTAAAATTAGAAAGTGTCAGGCTCTGAGGCAAAACAATATTGGATGTCTCCAGTGCCACACTCCGCTCAATTATGTTCTCCAACTCCCTTACATTACCTGGAAAAGGGTATTTGCTTAATATATCCATTGCATAGGCGGATACTTTATTTATATCCTTATCCAACTCCTTTGAGTATTTCACTAAAAAATGGTGAGATAGAAGAGCCAAATCCCCCTCTCTTTCTCTTAAAGGTGGGACGGGAATCTCAATAACATTCACTCTAAAGAAAAGATCCTCCCTAAAACCTCCTGACATTACCTCTTTTTCAAGACTCTTATTTGTAGCAGATATGAATCTTACATCTACCGTTCTCTCCTGAGTTTCTCCAATCCTTGTAAAGGTCTTTTCCTGGATCACCCTCAAGAGCTTCACCTGAATAGCTGGAGATAACTCACCTATCTCATCAAAAAATACCGTTCCGCCATCCGCTGCCTCAAAGAGACCAGCCTTATCTGTGCTTGCCCCGGTAAATGCTCCCTTCTTATACCCAAAAAGTTCACTTTCAATTAATGTTTCAGGAATACCCGCACAGTTAATAACAACAAAGGGCTTATCACGCCTCAGGCTCTGTTCATGTATAGCCCTCGCTACAAGCTCCTTGCCTGTACCGGATTCCCCAGAAATAAGGATGTTTGTCTTTGTAGCCGCAACCCGTCTGATCAGGTCATAAATCCTCTTCATTTGAGGACTCTCACCGATTAAACAACCAAAATGGTACCCTTTTTTTAATTGATCCTCATCCTCAACCCTTGAAACAGTCTTTTTACGAAGGGCATCTCGGACAATCTTTTTAAATTCATCAACCTCAAAGGGTTTTGGTATATAATCGTAAGCCCCGTCTTTCATGGCCTCAACAGCTGTCTCTGCTGTGGCAAATGCCGATATCATTATCACCGGGGCTTCTGAATTAACCTCTTTTGCCTTTCTCAGCACCCCTAAGCCATCTACAACATCCATACGAATATCAGTGATGATCAAATCAAATGTGCCTTTATCCAGAATACTACATGCCTCCTCACCATTAGATGCACAACGTACAGTGTAGCCTTCCTTGGCCAATAAAATCTCAAGGAATTCCCTCATGCTTAATTCATCATCAACTACCAAGATTGAGTTCATTTTAACTTTGCCATTTTTCAGCCGCCGACCCGCCTGCCAGACGGCGGGCACGTCTACGCTGATTATCGCTGATATTTTTTTATTATCATATATGCAAACCTTTTGAATTTTGGTTTTCGGCCAAAATTTAATAGTCTGTGATTTCTTTGTATTTAAACCTATCTGAGTTTATCTGTGTGAACCTGTGGCTGAATAGCTACTGCCAATTATTAATTGCTAATTTTTAATTTATCATTAACAATCCTTCCTCCAACCATCGTAAGTATGGCCTTGCCTTTCATCTTCCAGCCAATGAAAGGTGAATTATGACTCTTTGATTGAAAGCTGTCTTTGCGTAGCACATATTCATTGTTTGGATCTATTATTGTTAAATCTGCTTCTTTTCCTTCTTCAAGCGTACCACCTTTTATGCTAAGAATAGAGGCAGGGTTATAGGAAAGTTTTGCTATAGCTGTAGTGAGATCCATCACCCCTTCCCTTACTAAGGCTAAGGTAAGGGGTAAAGCCGTCTCCAGGCCTATTATTCCAAACGCGGCCTTATCAAACTCTATATCTTTCTCAATAGGGCTGTGGGGGGCATGATCGGTTGCAATAACATCTATTACGCCATCAGAAAGTCCTCTTTTTATGGCCTCTACATCCTTGGGTTCTCTCAATGGAGGATACATCTTGGCATTAGTATTAAAGCCAATCACAGCTGTGTGGTCAAGACTAAAATAATGTGGAGCTGTCTCAGCCGTTACAGCAATTCCTTGCTCTTTGGCCTGTCTAATAAATTCAACCGATCCTTCGGTACTCACATGGGCAATATGAACAGGATATCCCGTTAACTTTGCTAAAAGTATCTCCCGCACCACCATTATCTCCTCTGATGCCGCTGGAATCCCAATTAAACCAAGCTTTGTAGAAATAGTCCCCTCATGCATAACGCCCTTATTTGACAGATCAAGATCTTGACAATGTGAAATAACGGGCAAATGAAAAAAGCCTGCGTATTCAATTGCCCTTCTCATAAGTTCACTGTTAGTGACTGGCCTCCCGTCATCAGATATCGCCACAGCACCTGCCTGTTTAAGATCACCAAATTCAGTTAATACCTCGCTCCTTGAACCCATGCTTATAGCAGCAACTGGATACACCCTTATCACGTTGGCCTTTCGCGCCCTCTCCAATATAAATTCTGTAACGGACCGTGAATCATTGATCGGACGTGTATTAGGCATACAAGCCACAGCAGTAAATCCTCCTGCAGCAGCTGCGCGGCTTCCGGTGGCAATTGTCTCTTTGTACTCCTCACCTGGCTCCCTGAAATGCACATGCATATCAATGAGACCAGGAGTAATTATCATTCCTGATGAATCTATTGTCTTTACATCCATAGTATTAGGAGGATTATATTTCCCGGGGGGAATGATGCTTTCAATCTTTCCCTTTTTTATAACAACATCCAGTTTCTTCTTTGTTCCAGAACGAGGATCTACTAATTCTCCGTCCTTAATCCAGGTTATCACCCTTACCTCCTCCGTATCTGCTCAAAATTCTTCTGGATTTTGAGCAGATAAATGTAAAATTAGCAATGTAAAATTGATAATTGATAATTGAGTAACTACCCTCCTCCAATTAATAGGTAAAGAAGGGCCATTCTTATGGCTACACCATTGCTCACCTGATCAAGAATCACAGAAAAGGGACCATCAGCCAAATCTCCTGTTATCTCAACACCCCTATTGATAGGACCTGGATGCATTATGATGACATCCTTTTTTGCCCCTTTGATGAGCTGCGTATTTAATCCAAAAAAAATAGCATACTCTCTCAGGCTTGGAAATAGAACCTTATCTTGCCTTTCGAGTTGAATCCGCAATAGCATGATAACATCTTTATTTTTTACTGCCTTTACTGGATCGAAGATTACTTTTACCCCTAATGATTCGACATCAACTGGAATCATGGTTGGAGGGCCCGATATTGTCACCTCTGCACCCATTTTCCTTAAGCCTATTATATCGGATCTTGCTACCCTGCTGTGAGCTATATCGCCAATGATAACGACGCGTAATCCCTTTATCCTGCCCTTCTTTTTCTTAATAGTAAATAGATCAAGCAATGCCTGAGTGGGATGCTCATGAATTCCATCTCCCGCATTTATTACCCCTGCATTCACATATTGAGCTAAAAGATGCGGAGCACCACTGGAAGAGTGTCTAAGGATAATAATATCTGGATTCATCGCCTGAAGATTCCGAGCGGTATCAATAAGTGTCTCTCCCTTTACCATACTGCTGTCTGTTGCTGAAAGAGTTAATGTGTCTGCACTGAGTCTTTTTGCAGCCATTTCAAACGATGCCTTTGTTCGAGTGCTTGGTTCATAAAAAAAATTGACAATACTTTTACCCCTTAATGTGGGGACCTTTTTTATATCTCGCGAGGAGATCTCCATCAATGAATCAGCAGTATCCAATATAAGATTTATATCGCTCACTGACAGTTGATCCATTCCCAATAGGTTTTTATGATTAAATTTATACATCAACAAATGACCGTTGAAAGTTGTCAGTAGTTAATTGTTCCCCCTATGATTATATGAGTATCTTTTGGACAACAAACAATGACTATCGTTTTAAAAAAAAGCCCCCTTCCCAATACATTGGTAAGGAGGCTTTTTTAAAAAAATAGCAAATATTCTTTTGAGCTTCACTTTCTTCTCTTTTCTGCTCAACATTTTCTATTTATGGTTTCTCTACCTTCTCCTTTTCATCTTCAGGAACCTTCTTTTTCCCTTTCGAGGTAACCTTTTTATCTGAAACCTTCTCGGTAATCTTCTTTTCACCCTTTATATCTTTTTTTCCGGTCGTTTTTCTTGGCTTCTTCTCCTCATGTGCCATTAATAACTGGATAATTGCTAAAGGTGCATTATCACCACTCCTATGACCTGTCTTTAAAATTCGGGTATACCCACCCTGATGGTCTACAAGACGATCTTTTATCTGATCAAATAATTTATGGGCAACTGATTTATCCATAATATAGGAAAGCGCCTGACGTCGCGCATGAAGATCCCCTCTTTTGGCTAAGGTAATCATCTTTTCAGCGATAGGCCGTAACGCCATTGCTTTAGCATGTGTTGTTGAAATTTCCTCATGTTGGAAAAGAGAAGTGACCAAGTTTCTTAAAACAGCTCTTCGATGACCTGAGTCACGGCCCAATTTTTTTCCTGCCTTTCTGTGTCTCATTAATCCTGATCCTCTTTCTTCTCTCCCCCTTCTTCCTCTTCTTCCTGTTGAGGGAAGGGAAAATCTTCCAGTTCCATGCCAAACTCCAGATCCATTTCCTCCAGGATACCCTTTATCTCATTCAGGGACTTTCTCCCAAAATTCTTGGTCTTTAGCATTTCACTTTCTGTCTTCTGGACCAACTCGTAAATATGCTTTATATTGGCATTCTTCAGACAATTGGATGAGCGTACAGAAAGTTCGAGCTCGCTTACAGATCTAAAGAGATTTTCATTTATCTTCTCTTCCTCTTCTTTTTCCTCTTTTTCTACTTCTTCCTCTTCTTCTTCCTCAAAATTGATAAAAGGGGTAACCTGTTCCTTTAAAATTTTTGCAGCAAAAGCTAATGCATCTTGCGGGATCACTGTTCCATCTGTCCAGATCTCTAAGGTCAACTTATCATAATCAGTCCTCTGCCCGACCCTTGCATTCCCAACTACATATGTAACCCTCCTGATGGGTGAAAAAAGAGCATCTATAAATATTACGCCGATTGATTGATCTTCTGTTGCATTCTTTTCTGCAGGAACATAACCCCGCCCGGTTTTAACAGTCATCTCTGCATGTAAAAAAGCATCTTTATTGAGGGTGGCTATGTGTTGATCTGGATTCATCACCTCCACTGCTCCGTCACATATTATATCGCCAGCTGTTACTACCTTTTCCCCCTTATTATCCAGAAAAATTTTAATTTCTTCTTCCTCATCAATTACATTAAGGTTTACTCCCTTTAAATTTAAAATGATATCAGTCACATCTTCTTTTACTCCAGGAATAGTGGTAAACTCATGCGGCACACCATTAAATTTTATAGAAACAATTGCTGCTCCTTGAAGAGAAGAAAGGAGAATTCGTCTCAATGAATTACCCAAAGTAATCCCGAAACCTCTCTCCAATGGCTCACACACAAATTTTCCATAGAAATCAGTGGATGTTTCGGTTGCAATTTCTATCGTCTTGGGTTTAATTAAATCTCTCCAATTTCTCTGAAATAGCTTTTTCATAAATATACATTACCTCACGGAAAGTGAACTAAAGTGCCTGAAATTTTAGGCACTTTAGTTCATTTTAGACACTTAAGTTCACTTATTTAGAGTAGAGCTCAACTATAAGTTGCTCATTAATAGGCATGGTCAACTCTTCACGATTGGGAAAGGCCTTAACTACACCACGAAAATTATCTCCATCAATGTCTAACCATGATGGCATTTCTCGCCTCACAAATGTCTCCTTTGCCTCCAGAATGACAGGAATCTTCCAACTCTTTTCTTTTACCGCTATTACATCCCCTTGTCTTACTTGAAAAGAGGGTATATTTACCTTACTTCCATTCACAGTGAAATGATTATGTCTAACCAGCTGCCGTGCTTGATTCCTGGAGGAGGCAAATCCCATCCGATATACAATATTATCCAATCGACGTTCTAATAATACCAAAAGATTTGTACCTGTAATGCCCTTCTGCCTGTCAGCCTTTACGTAATATCTCCGAAATTGCTTTTCAAATATCCCATAGATTCTCTTTGCTTTTTGTTTTTCTCGCAGTTGTATCCCGTAATCAGAGATCTTTCCACCTCTCCTTTGTCCATGCTGACCCGGGGCATAGGAACGCCGTTCAAAGCCACATTTGTCGGTATAACACCTATCACCTTTTAGGAATAGTTTAAGTTTTTCACGCCTGCACAACCGGCATGCAGCCTCAATATATCGAGCCAATATTTTCCCTCCTTACACCCTTCTCCTTTTTGGTGGTCTGCAACCATTATGAGGAATTGGAGTCACATCCCTAATCATGGTAACGGAAAACCCATCCATTTGCAATGCCCGTAAGGCCGCCTCCCTTCCCACTCCAGGACCCTTAACTCGAACCTCGGCAGTTTTTAACCCCATTGTCATTGCCTTTTTTAATGCACTCTGCGCTGCTAATTGGGCAGCAAAAGGAGTGCTCTTTCTCGAACCTTTAAAACCTACCTGTCCTGGACTTGATGAGGCTATTACATTACCATTCATATCAGTGATGGTAACAATCGTATTATTAAAGGTAGATTGAATATGGACAACCCCAGTAGAGACAATCTTCTTTTCTTTTTTACCTTTGCCGGCTTTTCCCCTCTCCTTGGCCATTATTCCTCCGCAGCTTTATTTTCTACGTCTTCCAATTATCCTTCTCGGTCCCTTCCTTGTTCGCGCATTCGTATGAGTTCTCTGGCCCCTTGCTGGAAGACCTTTTCTATGCCGTAATCCCCTATAGCATCCCATATCCATCAGGCGCTTGATATTCATGGATATTTCACGTCTTAAGTCTCCTTCAACCTTATAGGATTCATTAATAACGTTTCTTATTTTTGTTACTTCCTCTTCATTCAGTTCATCTGATTTGGCACCCCAATCCACTCCGGCCATCTTCAAAATTTTCTGAGAATTACTTCTGCCTATACCATAGATATAGGTCAACGCTATCTCGACTCTCTTTCTCTTTGGTAAATCAACACCAGCGATTCTGGTCAATATGGTCTCCTTTAATAGTTTCTTGAGTTTCTTGCGTTTATTGGGTCTTTTGGGTTAAAATCTTATCAACTCAACAAACACAATAAACTTAACGTACACAAGAAACCTTATTAGCCTTGCCTCTGTTTGTGTCGAGGATTATCACAGATCACCCTCAGCACACCTTTTCTCTTAACTATCTTGCAATTCTTACATCTTTTTTTTATGGATGACCTCACCTTCATAATCTATCGCACGCTCCTTAATCCCTTTTTCATAAAACCCTCATAATTCCTGGTCAATAAATGGCTCTCAATCTGGGTAATAGTATCCATACCTACCCCAACCACAATCAAAAGGGCCGTTCCGCCAAAATAAAAAGGAACATTTAGCCTGTAAACTAAGAGTCCAGGCAAAAGACAGATAATGGATACGTAAATGGCTCCACTGAATGTTATCCTTGTGAGTACTCGGTCAATATACTCGGCCGTACTTCTCCCAGGCCTAATGCCAGGGACAAATCCTCCATACTTTTTCATGTTATCTGCAACCTCAGTAGGATTAAAATGAATGGCCGTATAAAAATAGCAAAAGAAAATTATAAAACCTACATAAAGTATGGAATATATTAGATGACCTGGCGACACAGAGTTCACAATAGTCTGAAGCCAACCAATCTGTTTAACATTTAAGAAACCTGCTATTGTTGCTGGAAACATAATAATGGAAGAGGCAAATATTGGGGGAATAACGCCAGCAGTATTAACTTTTAACGGAAGATGGGTGCTTTGTCCTCCATACATCTTTCGGCCTATAACCCTTTTTGCATACTGAACTGGGATCCGTCTCTGACCTCTTTCAACAAAAACAATAACAGCAACAATTGCTATCATAAAAACGACTAAAATAAGACCAAAGAAAGGGCTCATCTCCCCAGTACTCATCAGGCGAAATGTATTGCCAACAGCAGAAGGTAACCTAGCTACAATCCCTGCAAAAATGATTAATGAAATACCGTTTCCAATTCCCCTCTCTGTTATCTGCTCACCAAGCCACATCAAAAAAGTTGTACCAGCAGACAATGTTATCATAGTCATCAACCTAAAGCCCCACCCTCCTAAAGGAACAATCAAGGCTCCTTCAGGGCTTGTCATGCTTTCAAGGCCAACTGATATGCCAAAACCTTGTATAAGACTAAGTATTACCGTCCCATAGCGTGTATATCGTGTAATCTTTTTCCGCCCAGCTTCTCCCTCCTTTTTCAATTTCTCTAAATAGGGAACTACAACTGTGAGGAGTTCGAGGATAATGGCTGCACTTATGTACGGCATTATACCTAAGGCCATAACTGACAGCCTTCGTAAAGCCCCACCTGAAAACATATCAAAGAGACCAAATAAGGTTCCCTGTTTGGTGCTGAAGAAAGCAGCCAAAGCTGCTGAATCAATACCAGGCGTTGGAACATGGCACCCAAGCCTGTACACGGCCAGCAATAAAAAGGAAATAATTATCCTCTTTTTTAACTCAGGAATCTTTGTGATATTTTGAAAACCGCCAATTACCATGAGACTATCTCTATCTCGCCACCAGCAGATTCAATCTTCTTTTTCGCTGTCTGGCTGGCTTTATTAACCTTTATCTTTATTGGGTAAGATATTTCCCCTTCCCCCAAAAGTTTCACTGCATAGGCCTTTTTTAACAAACCGCTCTTGCGCAATGCCTCATCGTTAATTAATTCACCCGGCTTAAAATATTTGAGATCTTTTATATTTATAATCTCATACTGTTTCTTAAAGATATTTGTAAAGCCTCGTTTCGGAATTCTTCTCTGGAGAGGCATTTGTCCACCTTCAAATCCTAAATGGACCCCTCCGCCAGAACGTGAGTTTTGTCCTTTTGTTCCTTTACCTGCGGTTTCTCCACTTCCTGTGCCTTTTCCTCTCCCGATTCTTTTTCTCTTTTTCCGAGAACCTTTTGGCAATGTCAATTCATTCAACTTCATATAGACTCCTGCAAAACTATCCGCGCTCAGGTCAATATTTCTTCTGCAGTCTTCCCCCTTGATCTCGCTATCTCCTGTGGAGTTCTCAAAGACATCAGTCCATTAAGGGTGGCCTTGACCAAATTATGGGGATTATGTGAACGTAAGCATTTGCTCACAATGTTCCTCACACCAGCCACCTCTAAAACTGCCCTGACAGCTCCTCCAGCTATAATACCAGTTCCAGGGCGAGCTGGCTTAAGCAGAACAGAACTCGCGCCGCAGACGCCAATTACCTCATATGAAATAGAATCTTTGAGAAGTGAAACTGGCCTCATATCCTTCTTGGCCTTTTCCCCTCCTTTTCTTATTGCCTCTGGTACTTCATTTGCCTTTCCAAGTCCAGTGCCTACCATACCTTTCCCATCGCCAACAACTACTATAGCACTGAAGGAAAACCTGCGGCCCCCTTTTACAACTTTTGCCACTCTATTAATATGCACAACCTTTTCGATTAATTGGACATCTTCATCTTCTGTAATCAATTACTTCTCCTTTTACTTTGAAAATGCCCGCCCACCATCGCGAGCTCAGGCGAGGCAGGCGGGGAAATTAGAAATTTGAACTTGATACTTCTCCCTGCTTCCTTGTTGTCGTATTTCATCTATCCCGTTTCAAGCCTGCCCTGGTGCGACATGATTGTAACAAGCTAATGCTGCTTTATTAATTATAAGTTGGAGCTATTTAACTCCGTTATTGCATGCCAGGCCTGCCCGCCATCCGGCAGGCGGGTCTTGGGCCAGGGTTTCACATAACTAAAATTTCAAACCATTCTCTCTTGCCGCATCAGCAAGCGCCTTCACGCGCCCATGAAAGAGAAAGCCATTCCTGTCAAAAACAACCCCTGTAATACCCTTTTTTACCCCTATCTTTCCAATAGCCTCGCCAACTAATATCGCACCTTTTATGTTACCGCTAATAACTTTGGTGTTCGACTTAAGATCCTTAGATATTGTTGAGGCTGTTAACAAAGTCCTCCCTGTAGTGTCGTCTATGATTTGGGCATATATATGCCTCGCTGATTTAAAAACAGTCAAACGTGGTCTTTCAGGTTTCCCTTGAATTTTCCTTCTTACCCTCTTCTTTCTTTTCAAACGAGCCAATCTATTTTCTTTAATACAAATCATAATGAATACATAAATTAAAAAAATAATTTTAGGCTTTTGCCCCTGTTTTTCCTGCCTTACGTCTCACCTTTTCTTCTAAATATTTAACACCTTTTCCTTTATACGGCTCTGGGACTCTAAAACTTCTAATCTCGGCTGCGGTAATCCCTAAAAGTTCCTTGTCTGCCCCGCTTAAAATCACCTTATTCTTTTGATCAAGCTGTACTTCTATACCACGTGGAATATCATATTTAATAGGATTTGAATAACCCAGGTTAAATACCAATTGATTTCCTGAAAGTTCAACCTTATATCCTACACCAATTATCTCAAGGGTCTTTTTAAACCCCTCGCTCACGCCTAAAACCATATTGGCTATCAACGAGCGGAAAAGGCCTGAAAGTGATTTAGATTCTTTCGAGTTATCAGAAATTGACACTGCTATCTGCGAATTATCTATATTTAATCCTACTTTAGGATGAATAAGGCGGCTTAATTCCCCTTTTGGACCTTTCGCAGACAACGTTCTGCCATCAAACGTAATCTCTACCTCTTTCGGTACAATAATCGTCTTTTTACCTATTCTTGACATGATCTATGCTCTATCAATGTATTAAAAACTCCTTTGAGACACAGGTTTACACTGCTTATTTCCGAATTCCGGATTCCGTCATTCGGAACTCGGAAGCAAGATTTTAAATATATAGCTTTCTGCGAATATCTGCGAGAATCAGCGGCCTAATTACCAAACCGAGCAAATTATCTCTCCCCCTATGCCTATTTTTCTCGCTTCCCTATCAGTCAGCACGCCTTTAGATGTTGAAACAATATTAATGCCAAGCCCATTCAATACTCTGGGTATCTTCTTATGCCTTGAATACACCCTACAGCTTGGCTTACTTATTCTCTTAAGATCTTTAATGACAGAACTTTTATCCTCATTATATTTTAGATAAATCACTAGAATGCCTTGTTTGCTGTCTTTAATTATCTTGTAATTCCTTATATACCCTTCAAATTTTAATATCTTAACGATATTGATTTTAATCTTGGAGGAGGGAACCTCCACTTTATCATATGAGACCATAATCGCATTTTTTATCCTCACGATCAAATCCGCAATGGGGTCAGTCATGGTCATTATGCATCTCCGTTTTTACTTACCTACCAACTTGATTTAGTGACACCTGGTATATCACCCCTTAAGGCCAAATTTCTAAAACAAATCCTACAAATCCCAAATTTCCTTAAAAAAGCCCTACTTCTGCCACAAATAGGACATCTATTATACGTACGAGTGGAAAATTTTTGATTTCTCTTTGCCTTTATAATCAAAGATTTTCTTGCCAAAGCAAAACCCCCTTCTTATCTCCGAAATAACAATCCCATTTTCTCAAGCAAAAAGCGACCCTCAGCATCATTCGTGGTAGTAGTAACAATAGTAATATTAAGGCCCTTGACCTTGTCAATCTTATCATAATTGATCTCTGGAAAAATAATCTGCTCCTTAATGCCTAATGTATAATTCCCGCGACCATCAAAGGCCTTATCTGATAAACCTCGAAAATCTCTCACCCTGGGAAGAGCTACATTAAAAAGCTTATCTAAAAAATAATACATCCTCTCACTTCTTAATGTGACCATACATCCTATAGGCATTCCTTCCCTCAGCTTAAAGCTCGCAATGGACCTCTTAGCTCTTGTAATAACAGGTTTTTGTGCACTAATGAGGGCTAATTCCTCTACCGCTGAATCCAGGACTTTAATATTATGTATTGCCTCACCAAGGCCCATGTTGAGAACCACCTTTTCAAGTTTCGGTACCTCCATTACGTTTCGATAACCAAACTCCTTGATCATAACCGGCACAATCTCTCTAAGATATTTTTCTTTTAATCGAGACATAACAAATAATTGGTTTAATTTGTTTGATTGGTTCCATTGGTTTTCATTGAATAAAATCTAACCAACCGAACTAATTGAACTAATAAAACAAATGGAACATATTCTTTACTTATCTAATATCTCCCCACACTTTTTACAAAATCTTACCTTACTACCATCCTCGAGGACCTTTTTTCCAATCCTTGTTATCTCAGCGCACTTTCCACAGACAAGCATAAGATTAGATATATTAATAGGGGCCTCTTTTTCGATAATCCCACCTTTGGCACTTTTACCTCCAGGCCTGGTATGCCTCTTTACCATATTTAGTTTTTCTACTATAATCCCTTCCTTCTGGGGAATAGCTTTCAACACTGTGCCAATCTTTCCTTTTTCCTTGCCAGCTATTACCATTACCTTATCATTTTTTTTTATGTAAAACTTCTTCTTAGGCATAATAGATGCTCTTGTGGTTAAAGTACCTCAGGGGCAAGAGATATAATTTTCATAAATCTTTTCGACCTCAGCTCCCTGGCTACAGGACCAAAAATTCGTGTTCCAATTGGCTCCCTTTGTTGATTGATTAATACAGCTGAGTTATCATCAAATTTTATGTATGAGCCATCATCCCGCCTAATCTCTTTCACTGTCCTTACTATAACTGCTCTTAAAACATCACCTTTTTTCACCTTGCTATTAGGCAAAGATTCTCTAACAGATACTACGATGACATCTCCCACCCTTGCGTATCTTCTCCTTGTACCGCCAAGAACCTTTATGCAATAAAGTTTCCTAGCACCTGAATTATCAGCAGCATTTAATATTGTCTCGGCCTGTATCATAGTAATTACTAAGTGAACGAAAGCCTGCCCTGCCCGCCCTGGCGCGACTTCCTTGGCAAATATTGCAATTTCTATATTATTTATAAGTCCTGGCACTACAGCCTAAGCATTGCATGCCAGGGCTGGGCCAGGGGCGCGACCTGCTTAAATAAAACTATTAAGTTTATAAGGCGCTATGTGCTCTTATCAACCTATTAAAATGATAGGCGTTTTAAAAAGTTAACTTATAACTTTTAGCACTCTCCATCTTTTCATCTTACTTATCGGGCGACTTTCAATGATTCTTACTTTATCACCTATCTGACATATATTATGTGAATCATGGACCAGGTATTTTGCCCGGTACTTAATATACTTTTTATATTTTTTATGCTTGGCCAAGCGTTCAACTAGGACCTTTACACTCTTATCCATCGTGTTATTTAACACAACACCTGTCATCTCTTTTCTTTTGCTACGTATGTCCATATCATGACCCAGCATTATCTTTCCTGTTATCTTTCTCATTTAATACAGTTTTAATCCTGGCAATGTCCTTTTTTGTCTTTCTTATAGCAGTATGGTTACTTAACTGGCCAGTGGCCATTTGGAATCGAAGGTTAAACAATTCCATTGCCAACTCCTTTTCGCGTTGTATTAATTCTTGGGTACTCAATTCCCGTAATTCCCCTACTTTCAATGTGTTATTCACTCCTACTTAAGAATTTAGTCGCAAATGGCAATTTATGACCAGCCAATCGAAACGCCTCTTTAGCTACCTCTTTATCAACACCTTCAATTTCATATAAAATCTTACCGGGTTTTATTACTGCTACCCATCCTTCAAAATTACCCTTGCCTTTCCCCATTCTTGTTTCAGCAGGCTTCTTAGTCATTGGTTTGTCGGGGAAAACCTTTATCCATATTTTGCCACCCTTCTTCACGGCTCTTGTGATAGCTATCCTTGCTGCCTCTATCTGTCTGGCTGACATAAAGCCGCACTCCTTTGCCTGCAAGCCAAAATAACCAAACTCAAGATCTGAGCCTCTATAGGCCTTCCTTCTCATTCGTCCCTTTTGAATGTTTCTATGCTTAACCTTTTTTGGGCTTAACATAACGCGACCTTTCTATTCCTCCTTATTAGGCCAAATTTCGCCTTTAAAGATGGCTACCTTTACTCCTATCACCCCATACGTTGTAAATGCTTCAGTAAATCCATAATCTATGTCTGCCCTGAGGGTATGCAATGGTACCCTGCCCTCCCTATACCATTCTCTCCTTGCCATCTCTGCTCCACCGAGCCTACCACTACAGGAAATCTTTATACCCTTCGCACCAAATCTCATAGCCAAATTAACACTCTTCTTCATTGCCCTGCGAAATGCCACCCGACGAACTAATTGTATAGCTGTATTCTCTGCAACTAGTTGAGCTTCCAATTCCGGCCTTCTTACCTCTTTGATATCAATAAAAAATTCCCTTTTTATTTTTTTCTCTATTTCCTTTTTTAAATTTTCTATCTCTGCCCCTCTCTTACCAATTATAATCCCAGGTCTCGATGTATAAATCCTTAGCCTTACCTTGTTAGCAGCTCTCTCGATCTCTATCTTAGATACACCAGCCTGATACAGCCGCTTTTTTAAAAATCTCCGAATTTCCTCGTCTTCTATAACGAGTGAGGCAAACTCAGAACCAGCAAACCACCTGCTATTCCATGTCCTATTAATGCCTAGCCTTAATCCTACTGGATGTACCTTTTGACCCACTGAATTCTCCTTCTAATCTGTTAGTTTGGAAGTTTTAATCGATAATTTTAGGCACTTTAGTTCATTTACGGACTTTAGGCACTTTTTATAGGGTTATCTCTCATCGAGAATAATCGTCAAGTGACTGGTTCTTTTTCTTATCCTCGTTGCCCTCCCCATAGCCCTTGGTCTAAATCGTTTTAACATTGGCCCCTCATCAGCAAATATATGCTTGATAAACAGGCTGTCCACATCTGTATCAGGACGTTGGCTCGCATTAGCAATAGCAGAATTGACTAACTTACGTAAAATAGGGGCCCCTTTTTGTGGAGCAAAGGTTAATATGTTTAATGCTTCTTCAACCTTTTTCCCTCTTATCTCCCTCATAAGTAGTCGTATCTTCCTTGGAGATACCCGTATGTACTTTGCAATAGCCTTGATTTCCATGTCTTAAATAAACCGTAAATAATTCCCGATTTGGAAAGAGTCCGTTGTTATTTGTCAGTTGTCGTTCGAAGAGATAATACAACTGACCACTGACAAATAACAAATGACAACTTATTATTTCTTCCCTTTCAAACGAGATTTCTTATCCCCTCCGGCATGGGCATAAAATATCCTTGTTGGTGAAAATTCACCTAATTTATGTCCTACCATATCTTCAGTGATAAATACCGGAACAAATTTCTTCCCGTTATGCACAGCAAAGGTTAAACCTATAAACTCTGGAAAAATAACAGATCGCCGAGACCATGTCTTAATGACCTGATGACTGTTCTCCTTTATGGCTCTATTTACCTTCTTCATGAGACTATCATCCACAAAAGGTCCCTTCTTTACTGAACGTGGCAATCCTCTCTCCTTTCCTATTTTCTTCTTTTGATAATCAATCTATCACTTGTCTTGGTACGTTTTGTTCTGAAACCCTTAGTAGGTACACCCCACGGCGTAACTGGATGTCTCCCCCCTGATGATCTTCCTTCTCCACCCCCAAGAGGATGATCAACTGGGTTCATAGCTACACCCCTTACATGCGGTCTTCTTCCTAAATGCCTTGATCTTCCTGCCTTACCAAGGGAGATATTTTCATGATCTAAATTCCCTATCTCACCAATGGTAGCCCGGCAGCCTAATAAAATCATCCGTACCTCGCCTGAGGGAAGTTTCACCTGTGCGTACTTTCCTTCCTTAGCCATTAATTGGGCATACCCGCCTGCACTTCTTGCGAGCTGTCCTCCGTAACCGACATGTAATTCTATATTATGTATATGTGTACCCATGGGAATATTTGCCAAAGGCATGGTGTTACCTATTTTTATCTCCACATTCTCTCCAGATTCTACCCTATCAGCAACTTGTAATTTATCTGGCGCCAATATATAGGACTTCTCCCCATCTAAATAGTGAAGGAGTGCAATCCTTGCAGACCTATTAGGATCATATTCAATAGAAGCAACAGTGGCTGGAATATTATCTTTCTTCCTTTTAAAATCAATGATCCTATATCTCCTCTTGTGTCCTTCTCCCCTGTGCCTTACAGTGACTCTTCCTTGAGAATTCCTTCCGCCAGATCTCTTTGTTGGTTTTAATAAACTCTTTTCCGGCTTACTCGTTGTAATCTCTTCGAAACTTGATACCGTCTGAAATCGTCTTCCAGGTGAGGTTGGATTATTCTTTTTAAGCGCCATATCTCTTTCCTTTAAACACCCTCAAAAAATTCGATATTTTCACCTGGTGCAAGTCTTACAATTGCCTTTTTCCAGTCTGGCTTTCTTCCTACATTCCTTCCTACCATACGTTTCTTTCCTTTAACATTAATGACAGTTACACTTAAAACCTTCACCTTAAATATATTCTCAATGGCATTCCTCACTAATATCTTGTTGGCGTGTCTATCCACCTCGAATGTAAGTTGATTCACGTGTTCCTTTTGCTTCGTAGCTTTTTCTGTTATAAGCGGTTTTTTAATTATCTGATAAAAATCCATCACCGAGCGAGGGCCTCCTCTACTATTCCTAAAGCTGCTTCAACAAATAAGAGATAGTCGTGATGTAAAATATCGTATACATTTAGTCCTTCAGCCCTTAAGAGTTTAACCTTTTTAATATTTCTAGAGGATTTTTCAAGGTTCTCATCCGCCCTTTCCGTAACTATGAGGGCATTGTCTAAATCAAAGTTCTTTAAAACATCAAAAAATTTTCCCGTGCTTATTTCTTCAAGATGAATATTATCAACCACAAAGAGTTGTCCTGTCTTGAATTTATCGGCTAAGGCCATCCGTAATGCTTCCTTTCTGATTTTCTTGTTAACCTTAAATGAATAATCTCTTGGTACAGGCCCAAAGGCTACACCGCCACCCCTTCTTATAGGTGAAGACGCTGCTCCTACCCTTGCTCGACCTGTGCCTTTCTGTCGCCATAGTTTTTTACTACTCGCTTTTACTTTAGATCTATTTTTAGTCGATGCACTTCCGGAGCGAGAGCTTGCCAATTGACCCCTTACCACCTGATGAATTATATCTTCTCTGACAGAAACATTGAAGATTTCATCCTTTATATTCCGCTCATGAATCTTCTCACCTTTTACATTATGTACATCTATAAGAGCCACTGTCGCCTTGCTCCACATTTAATAATTGCTAATTTTTACCTCTAAGAAGCTCCCTCTACTACCAGGAACCGAACCTTTAAGCAAGATTAAATTTTTTTCTTTAATTACATCGAATACCTTTAAATTTTTGACTGTCACTTTTTCGTTACCCATCCTACCAGGAAGTTTTTTTCCTTTCATCACCCTGCTTGGAGTTGCACTCGCACCAAGAGAACCAGGAACCTTATGGGATCGACAACCATGAGTTTTACCTCCTCCGCTGAATCCCCATCTTTTCACAACTCCGCTGAAACCCCTCCCTTTGCTCGTGCCTCTTACAGTTACTAAATCTCCAACATTGAATATTTCACTACTAATCTCCTGCCCGAGTTCAAATCCATCAATATCATCAACATTTATTTCCCGTAAAAAGTTGAATCCACCTTTTCCTGCTGCCTTCAGGTGACCGGACAGAGGCTTATTTATTCGTTTATCTTTTTTTGGCTGAAAGCCTATCTGAATAGCATTATATCCCTCTTTGTCAACCCTCTTAATCTGAATGATATAACATGGGCCAACCTCCAACACAGAGACAGGTACAGACTCTCCGTTATCTCGAAACACACGTGTCATGCCAATCTTTTTTCCCAGAATTCCTTTGACCATAGTTTCTGTTTCCCTAAAGCTTTATCTCCACATCCACTCCAGCGGCAAGATCCAATTTCATAAGGGCATCCACTGTCTGCTGCGTTGGCTCTAAAATATCTATCAACCTCTTATGTGTTCTTATCTCAAATTGTTCTCTTGATTTTTTATCCACGTGAGGTGACCGTAAAACACAATATTTATTAATCTCTGTTGGAAGTGGTATCGGGCCAGCAATCTTTGCTCCGGTGCTCTGAGCAGTATCCACAATCTCTGAAACAGATTGATCTAAAAGTTTATGATCATACGCCTTTAACCTTATCCTAATCTTCTGATTATTCATAACGGTTTCGCCTTATTCCACTATCTCACTTATTACTCCAGCACCAACTGTTTTACCGCCTTCCCGAATAGCAAAGCGGAGCTCCTTTTCCATCGCTATCGAGTTTATCAAGTTTACCTCCAAAGAGACATTATCACCAGGCATAACCATCTCCACTCCCTCTGGGAGGGTGACGACGCCGGTCACATCTGTTGTCCGGAAATAGAACTGAGGCCTATATCCAATAAAAAATGGTGTATGCCTTCCTCCCTCCTCTTTGGTAAGTATATACGCCTCTGCTTTGAACTTCGTGTGAGGGGTAATAGAGCCCGGTCGTGCAACAACCTGTCCTCTTTCAACCTCTTCTCTTTTGATGCCTCTGAGAAGCACGCCGATATTGTCACCTGCTCTGCCCTCATCAAGGACCTTCCTGAACATCTCAACCCCTGTGCACACTGTCTTTTGTGTCTCTCTGATACCAACAATCTCTATCTCATCACCAACCTTTACTACACCTCTTTCTGCTCTTCCAGTTACCACAGTGCCTCTGCCTGATATAGTAAATACGTCTTCTATAGGCATCAGAAATGGTTTCTCTGTGTCCCTTACAGGTTCTGGTATAAATTCATCAATGGCATCCAGCAACTCCATAATAGGACCACAGTTAGGGCATTCCCTTTTCCCACATCCACACTCCAATGCCTTCAGGGCTGAACCATGTATTATAGGGGTTTCCTCCCCTGGAAACTCATACTTGGTTAACAACTCTCTGAGTTCCAGGTCAACCAGCTCTATCAACTCTTTATCATCAACCATATCGGTTTTGTTTAAAAAGACAACAATGCTTGGAACCCCAACCTGTCGAGCCAATAATATATGTTCCCTGGTCTGAGGCATGGGGCCATCATCTGCGCCAACAACCAAAATAGCACCATCCATCTGAGCTGCTCCGGTAATCATGTTCTTGATGTAATCTGCATGACCTGGGCAATCTACATGGGCATAATGCCTTTTATCAGTTTCATACTCTACATGGGCAGTGGCTATTGTAATGCCTCTTTCTTTTTCCTCCGGTGCCTTGTCTATCTCATCAAAGGAAATATAGTCAGCCATACCCTTTTTAGATAAACAGAGAGTCATTGCCGCTGTTAACGTCGTCTTGCCATGATCTATATGACCGATGGTGCCGACATTTACATGGGGCTTTGTCCTCTTAAACTTCTCTTTGGCCATTGTTGTTACCTCCTTAAAAATCTTTTACTGGTCGTTTGTCAGTGGTTAGTTATCAGTTGCAAAGAAATCAACGGACAACGGACTATTGGCTAATGACATTTATATTACCAACGATAATGAGCAAAGGCCTTATTTGCCTCCGCCATTCTATGTGTATCTTCCTTTTTCTTAAAGGCAGCACCCCTTCCCTTAGAGGCATCAATCAGCTCTCCTGCTAATTTTGCTGCCATTCCTTTTTCGCCCCTTTGTTTGGCGCTTGTGAGTATCCATCGTAAACTTAGTGTAGTCCTCCGCAAGTATCTCACCTCAGTAGGCACCTGATAGGTAGAACCACCGACTCTTCTTGATTTTACTTCAACTACTGGCTTAACGTTTTCAATAGCCTTCTGAAAAAGAGGTAGCGGATCTTCCTTGGCCTTCTCATGTATAATATCAAAGGCATCATAGAGAATAGACTGAGCTAAGTTCTTTTTTCCTCTTTGCATAATTCTATTAATGAATTTAGCAACTAATTCACTTTTATATTTAGGGTCAGGCAAAATTTCTCTTTTTAAGATTACTGCTTTTCTTGGCATTCCAGTGCCTCCAACTAGCGTTCATTGTGTTCATTGTGTTTATTGGGTTCTGACACAACAAACACAAGAAACCCAATAAACTAAACAAACCCAGTTAAATTCCCTTAGGCTTCTTAGTTCCGTATTTGGAGCGGCCTCTCCTTCTATCTTCGACTCCTGAGCTATCCAAGGTGCCCCGGATAATATGATACCTTATGCCTGGTAAGTCCTTAACTCTCCCACCCCTGATTAGAACAACAGAATGCTCTTGCAGATTATGTCCAATCCCTGGAATATAGGAAGTAACCTCTATTCCATTTGTCAAGCGTACCCTCGCAACCTTACGCAAGGCCGAGTTAGGTTTCTTGGGAGTAGATGTGTAAACCCTGATACATACACCCCTTTTTTGTGGACACCCTCTTAGGGCTGGTGTCTTAATCTTCTTCTTTACCCTCTGCCGCCCATTTTTAATGAGTTGATTAATTGTTGGCATCTATTTCTCTTTTTAAAAATTATTCTGCTCTATGCTGTGAATGCCTTTTATTCTATCTATAAAATTATTTCAACACTTTTCTAAATAAATTATTGTTCCACCTCTATGTTTAAGCCTCTGTGCATACTCAAACCTGTTCCAGCAGGTATAAGTCTGCCCATAATAACGTTTTCTTTGAGGCCTCTTAAATAATCTACTTTGCTCTCCACGGCTGCATCTGCTAAGACCTTTGTAGTTTCCTGAAAAGATGCAGCTGATATAAAGCTATCAGTATTAATTGATGCCTTTGTAACTCCCAGCAAAAGTGGTTCCCCTACGGCTGGCTTTCCTCCCTTTGCAATAATTTCCTGATTTGTTTCCTCAAAACGCCACCGCTCAATCTCTTCTCCTAAGATAAAATCTGAATCTCCAACTTCCTTCACTAATACTCTTCTCAACATCTGCCTGACAATCACCTCTATATGCTTATCATTGATCTTCACACCCTGGAGGCGATAGACCTTTTGAACTTCATCAACGAGGTATTTGGATAGTTCTTTAGGGCCTTTTATTTTTAAAATATCATGAGGATTAGCCGAACCTTCCATGAGGGCTTCACCAGCTCTCACATAATCTCCATCAAAAACGCTTACATGTCTACCTCTGGGCACAACATATTCAGCAGGTTTGCCAATTTCAGGTGTGATAATTACCCGCCTTTTTCCTAATAAATATTTTCCAAAGGATACTGTTCCATCGATCTCACTTAATAGGGTCTGATCTTTGGGTTTCCTGACCTCAAATAATTCTGCAACCCTTGGCAAACCACCCGTAATATCTTTCGTCTTTGTGGTTTCTCTTGGTATCTTGGCCAACACATCACCGGCATAAACCTCATCTCCCTCTGATACCATAATAATAGCACCTGTAGGAAGGAAATACCTGGCAACTGCCCCTGCCGAATCACCTGAAAGCTGAATTGTCTTTCCAGTAGAACCTTTTATTGAAATCCTCGGCCTAACCTCTGGATCACCAGATGTAACAATAACTTTACTTGATTTACCAGTTACTGAATCCAGTCTTTCCTGCATTGTTCTACCTTCATGAATATCGCCAAACTTTAACCTGCCAGATACCTCTGTTAAAATCGGTATAGTAAAGGGATCCCATTCTACTAAGAGCTCACCAGGATGTATCTCTTTTCCATCATTAGCCTTAATTATAGCGCCATATATAACTGGGTACCGTTCTAACTCTCTTCCACTTGCATCCACCACTCCGATATCCCCATTTCTATTCATTACCGCATGGTCCCCTTTGGCATTCATTACTGTCTTGAGATTATAAAATTTAATCTTCCCACTATTCCTGGACTGAATTGTAGACTGTTCTACCTTTCTCGTTACTGTACCCCCAATATGAAATGTCCGCATGGTGAGCTGCGTGCCTGGCTCACCAATAGACTGTGCCGCAACAATGCCTATCGGCTCACCTATATCAATCTCTCTACCATTTGCTAAGTTTCTACCATAACACTTTTTGCAGACCCCTCTCACTGCCCTGCATGTCAATACTGATCTAATTTTTACCTTTTCAATCCAGGATTTCTCGATCCTTTCAGCTGCTGATTCATCTATTTCTTCGTTGTACTTAAGCAATAATTCTCCGGTTATCGGGTCAGTGATATCTTCAGCTGCAATTCTTCCCAGAATTCTCTCTGATACAGGCTGAATCACCTCACCCCCTTCAGTTAATGACTCTACCCAGATCCCGTCCATAGTGCCGCAATCTTCCTCTGTGATACAGGCGTCCTGAGACACATCTACCAGTCTGCGAGTCAGATATCCTGAATTAGCCGTCTTCAGCGCGGTATCTGCCAATCCCTTTCGTGCACCATGAGTAGAGATAAAATACTCTAAAACTGTCAAACCCTCACGGAAATTTGCAGTAATAGGAGTCTCAATAATCTCTCCAGAGGGTTTTGCCATTAAGCCCCTAATTCCTGCCAACTGCCTCATCTGATCCTTGCTACCTCTCGCACCTGAATCAGACATCATATATATTGGATTAAAACTATCGCTCTTTTTTTTGGTTCCATCAGGCGCTTCCAATTCTTCCACAGCCATTTCATCCATCATTTCCGAGGAAATTACCTCTGTGGCCTTTGTCCAAATATCAACTACTTTATTATATTTTTCCCCATCGGTAATCAAACCATCGCTATATTGGCTTTCAATCTTTTTTACCTCACCTTCAGCCTCTTCTATAATTTCATATTTCTTTCTCGGGGTAACCATATCTTTACTTGAGATAGAGATACCGGAAATAGTCGCATACTTGTATCCAATATCTTTAAGTCTGTCCGCTAAAATAACCGTTGCCTTAGTACCTAAAGAACGATAACATTCATTGATAATATCCCTCAGACCCTTCTTAGCTATTATTCTATTTACCATTTCAAATGGTAACTCTTTAGGAAAAATTTCATAAAGGATTACCCTTCCAGTAGTCGTCCTGACTATTTGGCCATTAATTCTAACCCTTATAGAAGTATGTAGATCCAATTCGCCGGCATCATAGGCCATTCTCACCTCTTCCATATTAGCAAAAATCATATGTTCACCTTTGCAAAATGGCCTCTCTTTAGTCATATAATAGATGCCTAATACAATATCTTGGGTTGGCACAATGATAGGATCACCATTGGCGGGTGAAAGGATATTGTTCGTAGATAACATTAATACCCTGGCTTCAGTCTGGGCTTCAACAGAAAGAGGAACATGGACAGCCATCTGGTCACCGTCAAAATCAGCGTTAAAAGCAGTGCATACAAGAGGGTGAAGCTGAATAGCCTTACCTTCAATAAGAACAGGTTCAAATGCCTGCATTCCGAGCCTATGAAGAGTGGGCGCCCTATTAAGCAAAACACAGTGTTCCTTAGCTACTTCATCTAAGCAATCCCACACCTCTGGTGTTTCGTTTTCAACTAATTTTTTGGCTTTCTTCAGGGTGCCTGCCATGCCTTTTTCCTCAAGCTTATCATAAATAAAGGGCTTAAAAAGCTCTAAAGCCATTTGTTTTGGAAGTCCACATTGATGCAATCTTAAATCGGGACCAACTACAATTACAGATCTTCCTGAATAATCTACCCTTTTTCCGAGTAAATTTTGCCTAAATCTCCCCTGTTTACCCTTAAGCATATCGCTGAGGGATTTTAATGGTCGCTTATTTGCACCAGTTATAGTCTTACCTCGCCTTCCATTATCAAATAAAACATCTACAGCCTCCTGCAACATTCTTTTTTCATTTCTAATTATAATATCAGGTGCATTTAATTCTAAGAGGCGTTTCAGCCTATTGTTCCTATTTATAACCCTGCGGTAAAGATCGTTGAGATCTGAGGTAGCAAATCTTCCCCCATCTAAGGGTACTAAAGGCCTCAGGTCTGGTGGTAAAATAGGTATAACATCCATTATCATCCACTCTGGTTTATTCTTGGATGATCTAAAGGCATCGACTATTCGAAGGCGCTTTGAAAGCTTTTTCCTTTTAGCATCTGATTTGGTGCTCAGTAAGTCATCCTTTAACTTGGAACTAAGCATTTCTAAATCTATTTCTTTTAAAATTATTTGAATGGCTTTAGCTCCCATTCCAGCTATAAATCCGTCTCCATAATCCTCTTTGGCCTTTAGATACTGCTCCTCTGTCAACAAGGCACCCTTGGTGAGCGGGGTGTCTTTTGGATCGATAACCATGTAATTCTCAAAGTAAAGTACCTTTTCCAGGGCCTTAAGAGTCATATCTAAAAGCAAGCCGATTTTGGAGGGAATACACTTCAAAAACCAGATATGTGCCACAGGAGTTGCTAATTCAATGTGACCCATTCTCTGTCTTCTCACTTTAGAATGCGTAACCTCCACACCACATTTCTCGCACACCACTCCCCTATGCTTCATCCTTTTATATTTTCCACAAAGACACTCATAATCCCTTATGGGGCCAAAGATCTTTGCACAAAATAATCCATCCCTTTCAGGTTTAAAGGTACGATAATTAATGGTCTCAGGCTTTTTAACCTCGCCATAAGACCACTCTCGTATCTTCTCAGGTGAAGCAATAGAAATCTGTAGCGAATTAAAACTTAAAGGGTCCTTTGGTTTTGTGAAAAAACCATACAAATCTTCCAAGGCTTCCTCCATTTTTTTTAGCTCTTGTTATTATAATCTAAAAAACCTCAGAATCTCCATCCTCGTTCAAGTCTACTTCTAAACCGAGACTCTGCAGTTCTTTTACCAAAACATTGAAGGACTCTGGTAGTCCTGCTTCTAAAAAATTGTTTCCTTTTACAATCTTTTCATACATCCGTGTCCGGCCAGCGACGTCATCCGATTTGACAGTCAAAAACTCTTGTAAAGAATATGCCGCTCCGTAAGATTCCATTGCCCAGACCTCCATCTCGCCCAAGCGCTGACCTCCAAACTGGGCCTTACCACCAAGAGGCTGCTGAGTAACTAAAGAATAGGGGCCAATGGAACGAGCATGGATTTTATCATCTACCAAATGATGAAGTTTCATCATATACATTATGCCTACCGTCACCGTCTGATCAAAAAGTTCACCTGTTCTACCATCATACAAACTCACTTGCCCACTCACAGGTAAACCTGCCTCACGTAAACATTCAATTATTTCCTCTTCTTGTGCCCCATCAAAAACAGGTGTAGCCATATGTACACCATCCTGTATGTAAGCAAGTTTGGCCTTGATCTCTTCATCCGAGACACCAGCAAAAATCTGATCATATTCTTTAGAATAGATTTTCTTCAATTTATCTCTTACTACGCTTTTACCTTTAATGTTTTCCATCAATACTCGTATCTGTTTACCAAGCTCATACGCAGACCAACCAAGATGTGCCTCTAAAACCTGTCCCACATTCATCCTGGAAGGAACACCAAGAGGATTCAAAACTATATCTACTGGTGTACCATCAGCAAAATAAGGCATATCTTCTACAGGAAGTATTACGGAAATCACGCCCTTATTTCCATGGCGACCGGCCATCTTGTCACCGACAGATAGTTTTCGCTTGACAGCCACAAATACCTTTACCAGCTTAATTACCCCGGGCGATAATTCATCGCCAATATCTAATCTCTTTATCCTCTCTTTAAAAAGCTCATCCAATTTTTCTATCTGCTGTTGATACATTAATACTACTGATTCCATGTTCTCAATCACTTCCATGTCGGCCTTGATATTGGCTCCTTGCCAAGAATCTACAGGAACGTTCTGTAAACATTCATGATCAATAACCTGACCTCTTGCTAATAAAATCTTACCTGTCCCTGTATGCCTTAAATCTGATTTAAGATGTTTTCCTTCTAACAGAGAAGCCAATTTCTCCAGAGCATTTCTTTCTATAACCTCGATTTCATCCTTTTTGTCCTTTGATAATTGACTGATCTCTTCAGCTTGAATGGCTTTTGTCCTTTCATCTTTCTCCACGCCTTTACGAGAGAATACCTTCGCATCGATTACGATACCTTCTACACCAGGCGGAACTCGTAACGAACTATCTTTCACATCACCTGCCTTTTCACCAAAAATAGCACGGAGGAGCTTCTCTTCTGGCGACAATTGAGTCTCTCCCTTAGGAGTAATTTTTCCAACCAAAACATCGCCAGGCCTTACTTCAGCACCTAACCGGATAATGCCACTTTCATCAAGACCCTCAAGGGCCTCCTCTCCTGCGTTCGGTATATCCCGAGTAATTTCTTCTTGTCCGAGTTTAGTGTCTCTTGCCAAAACAGAAAACTCTTCTATATGAATAGAGGTAAATACATCTTCCCGTACTAATCTTTCGCTTACTAAAATTGCATCTTCAAAATTATAGCCACCCCAGGAAAGAAATGCTACTGTGACATTCCTTCCTAAAGCAAGTTCACCTTTCTCCATGGCAGGACCATCTGCAATAATTTGTCCCTTTCTAACTCTATCCCCTTTTTTTACAATTGGCTTCTGATTATAACAGGTGCTCTGATTCGAGCGTCGAAATTTTAATAACTTGTAAATCTCAACACCATCCTTCTCTCTCTCTGGTCGAATAACTATACGAGAGGCACTCACGCTTTCAACAGTTCCATTTTTCCTAGCTATCGCAGCTACACCTGAGTGCTTTCCTATAACTTTTTCAATTCCTGTTCCAATAAGTGGAGACTTAGCTTGCAAAAGTGGCACGCCCTGCCTCTGCATATTGGAACCCATCAGGGCCCTATTCGCATCATCATGCTCTAAGAAAGGAATTAATGATGCAGCGATACTTACTAACTGGTTTGGAGAAACATCCATATATTTCACTTCGTTAGCAGAGACTAAACACGCTTCACCAGACCTTCTGGCAGCTACAATATCCCTCACAAAATGACTTTCTGAATCAAGTGGCTCATTAGCTTGAGCGATAGGGTATTCCTTTTCATCCATAGCTGTTAAATACTCTATGTTCGCTGAAACAACACCATCTTCAACTTTCCTGTAGGGTGTTTCAATAAAACCAAAATCGTTTACATGAGCAAAGGTGCTTAAAGAAACAATCAAGCCAATATTTGGCCCTTCAGGAGTTTCAATAGGGCATATTCGACCATAATGACTTGGATGTACATCTCTCACCTCAAATCCGGCCCTCTCCCTGGTTAATCCTCCAGGGCCAAGTGCACTCAAGCGCCTTTTATGAGTTATCTCTGACAGCGGATTAGTTTGGTCCATAAACTGGGACAACTGACTCGATCCAAAAAATTCATTGATAACAGCTGAAACAGGCTTAGAATTAATTAAATCACGCGGCATCAATGCATCAACATCCTGGAGGCTCATTCTCTCTTTAATTGCCCTCTGCATCCTAATCAGTCCAACCCTATATCCTTCTTCTAATAATTCCCCTACTGACCTCACTCTACGATTTCCCAGATGATCTATATCATCAACTGCACCTTCTTTCACATTCAAGTTTACCAGTTCTTTAACTGTCTCTATTATATCCTCTTTTCTTAGTGTGCATACCTCAAGGGGAACATCTTGGTTGAGTCTGTAATTCATTTTTAAGCGGCCTACTTGAGAAAGATCATAGGTAGAAGGATTAAAAAAGAGGTTATTAAAATAGGTATTGGCCATCTCTTGTGTTGGTGGGCTCGTGGGCCTTAACTTTCGATAAATATCCAAAATAGCATCATCGGTGGTTACGACTTTGTCTAAAAGCATCGAGTTTCTTATTGATGTGCTGACCTCCTGCGAATCTAAAATTAATAAGTCAATCTCTCTAATACCCTTATTCTGTATAAGCTCTAAGCTCTCTTGTTCAAAGGCTTGACTTGTTCTTACTAATACTTCCCCTGTCTGGGGGTCAACTATATCATGGGCAGCGATCCTTCCCTGAAGGTAATTTGAATTTGCCGGTATTTCTTTTAAACCGATATCAACAAGTTTCTTGTACAGTTTTTTACTAAATCTCTCACCTTTTTTCCCTATAACCTCTCCGGTTTTTTGGTCAATAATATCTTCGGGTATCTTTTGGCCTTGGAGGGTATTGAGGTCTAAGGTGCAGCTAAAGGAGGCTTTATCAACTAAGATTTTCTCTATCTTATAAAAATTTTGTAAAATTTCTTCTTCACTATAGCCAAAGGCCTTAAGAAGGATGGTCGCCGGAAATTTTCTTCTCCTATCAATTCTCACAAAAAGTATGTCCTTGGCATCAAATTCGAAGTCAATCCAGGAACCCCGCAAGGGAATAATTCTGGCAGAATAAAGGGGTTTCCCGCTTGGGTGTGTTTTTCCCTTATCATTGTCAAAAAAGACACCTGGAGACCTGTGAAGCTGACTCACAACCACCCTCTCTACACCATTAATAATAAAGGTTCCTCTCTCAGTCATCATTGGTAAGGTACCAAAATAGATCTCCTGCTCCTTAATATCTCGAATATTTTTGCTGCCAGTAATTTCATCAAAATCAAATACCAATAGTTGAACAACTATCTTAGTCGGTGCTTCATAGGTCATTCCCTTTTTGAGGCATTCCTCCTCATTGTATTTGATATCTTCAAAAAAATATCTCACAAATTCCAAGGAACATGTCTTATTCAAATCTTGGATTGGAAACACATTCTTGAATGCCCCTTGAAGTCCAATATTTTTGCGCTTTTCAGATGGAATATTCTGTTGTAAAAAACGTTCATAGGAATCTCTTTGCACATCTATAAGATCGGGTATATCAAGAATAGTTTTTATTCTCCCAAAGTTTTTCCTTGGATAAAAATTTACACTATCTTCCTTATTCACACTACGATCTCCTTTTAAGTCTTTTTAAAAAAATTACACCAGGCGTTAAAACCTGCTCAACCGTATTGATTTGTTCAACCAACTAGAGATGACTAGTATATCGTTTCAGTAAAACACATACATATCTAATTATTACAAATGACAAATGCCAAAATCCAAATTTCAAATCAAATCTAAATTATCAAATGTCAAAAACACTGATCGACGTAAGGCATTTTGAAATTTGAGCTTTGACATTCATTTGGCATTAGAGCTTTGGCATTTGAATTTTAATATATGTAAATATTTTAGCGAAACGCACTACTAGGTTCTCTTTCTAACAGGATAAATATTACTTTACAGCTGGATATCAAAAATGAAATGGCCATAACAAAAGAAAATTGTCATGGTTAAGGTCTATTTTATATCTACGATAGCCCCAGCTTCTTCAAGCTGTTTCTTTATGTTCTCCGCATCTTCTTTTGAAACACCCTCTTTTACTTTATTGGGAGCTCCATCCACCAACTCCTTGGCCTCTTTTAATCCTAAATTTGTGACAGACCGAACAACCTTAATCACCTGAATCTTTTTATCACCTATTCCTGTCAGCATCACATCAAACTCTGTTTTTTCTGCTTCCTCTGCCTTTTCATCTTTTTCAAGGGCAGTAGCGGCTGCTACTGCTACCGGGGCAGCAGCTGAAACACCAAATTTCTTCTCTAACTCTTCTACTAATTCTGACAGTTCTAAGACCGTCATATTGGAAATAAATTCAATTACATCATTTTTACTTATCTTGGTTGCCATATCTACCTAATCTCCTCTTTGTTAAAATTATCTCGCTTGTTTCACTAAACAGACCAATTTTGGAACAAATCAAACCAATCTATTTAATCTTTATACTTTTTGTCTTTTTAGGGCTTCTAAAACATTAACTAATCTTCGAGGCACCTCAGATAATAATCGAACGAAAGAAGTGGGTACGCCAGAAAGAGAAAAAAGAAGCTTTGAAAGAAGAACCTCTTTTGAAGGAAGCTGAGCCAATCTTTTAATGGCAGAAAATTCAATAACTTTACCATTTATTTGACCAATCTTTATCTCTAATGCTTTATACTCTTGCATAAATTTTGTTAAAACTTTGGCAGGTGTCACTCCATCATCATGCGTTATGGCTAAAGCACAAGGACCGACGAAAAAATCTTTTAAAACATCTGCCATTGTGTCTTGAGATGCGATTAATAACAGCCTATTCTTTACAACTTGAAATTCAACATCTTCTTCTCTTAACTTATGTCTCAGTTTTGTAAGCTCATCAACGTTTAAGCCCTGGTAATCAACCAGAAAGGTTCCGTAGGCCTTTCCAAGCCTTTGATGTAAATCGTCTACAATTTTTTTCTTTTCATTTCTGTCCAAAAATTACATCACCTCCTCTCTCCTTTACTCATCGGATTCATCGTAGGAGAAAAAATTTCTTGGGGACAAAACATTTACTTTTCTAACTCGCTGTTACCTGAGAAGATCTCGAATGTTTGTTGTATCTAATTTAATACCTGGCCCCATACTTGTTGATAGAGTTATGCTTTTCAGATAGGTTCCCTTGCTGGATGGTGGTTTTAACCGTAAGATAGTATCAAGAAAAAAGGTGGTATTCTGTAGGAGCTTATCTGTCCCGAAAGACACCCTCCCTATAGAGGCATGTACGATTCCCGTCTTATCCACCTTAAACTCAATTTTTCCAGCCTTTAGTTCTGTGACGGCCTTAGCTACATCAAAGGTTACAGTACCGAGTTTTGCATTGGGCATCATACCTCTTGGACCTAAAATACGACCTAATTTACCAGCTATGCCCATCATATCTGGAGTAGCAACAGCCTTATCAAATTCAAGCCAACCGTTTTGGATCTTCTCTGAGAGATCCTCAGCCCCAACAAAATCAGCACCAGCTTCTGTTGCCTCTTTTTCCTTCTCTCCCTTAGCAAAAACGACCACCCTCGTTGATTTTCCTATGCCATGAGGAAGAGAAACTGTACCTCTTACCATCTGATCGGCATGGCGTGGATCGACAGCTAATCGGACAGATATGTCTACCGAGGCATCAAATTTCACATATGAACCATCTATTGCTAATTCAATAGCCTCTTTAAAGGTATATTTTTTCAACCTATCTACTTTTTTATTGACCTCGATATACTTTTTTCCTCTCTTGGGCATTTTATCTTCCTAAATTTAATTACTTTCTCCATTCTCAACAGTGATTCCCATACTTCGGGCGGTACCCTCAATGATCTTTAATGCCCCTTGTAAATCAACAGCACTCAGATCATTAAATTTTAATTTAGCTATCTCCTCTACCTGGTTCCTGGTTACAGTTCCCACTTTCTCTCTCTTTGGATCAGAGGAACCCTTTGCGATATTTGCGGCCTGCTTTAAAAGGACAGAAGAAGGTGGAGTTTTCGTGATAAATGAAAAAGATTTATCTGTGTATACCGTTATAACTACAGGAATAATCATACCCTCCTGATTTTGTGTCCGCGTGTTGAAAGTTTTACAAAACTCCATTATATTAACACCATGTTGCCCCAATGCAGGTCCTACTGGTGGCGAAGGGTTGGCTTGTCCAGCCTTTACCTGCAATTTGATTGTTGCAATAGCCTTTTTTGCCATATATTTTTCCTTCTATATTTTTGTAACCTGAACAAAATCAAGCTCAACTGGTGTTGAGCGCCCAAAAATACTTATTAAAACTTTTAACTTAGCCTTATCTGGCTTTACTTCCTCCACCATTCCATTGAAATTATTAAATGGACCATCAATCACCCTCACTTCGTCACCTTCTTCAAAAAGGAATTTTGGTTTTGGCCTTTCCCGCCCATCCTCCATTCTGGTGAGAATTCTTTGTGCCTCCTCTTCAGAAATCGGAACAGGTTTCATCTTTCCACCTAAAAATCCTGTTACCTTATCTGTATCTTGCACTATGTGCCACGTTTCATCAGTCAATGCCATCTGAACCATAATGTAGCCGGGATAGAATTTTCGAGAAGATGTTTTTTTCTTTCCTTTGACTAATTCGACAACCTGCTCAGTAGGTACTGTTATCTGACCAAAAAACTCTTCCTTCCCCAAGGACTTAATCTTTTCTTGTAAGGCCAACTTCACCCTGTTTTCAAATCCAGAATATGTATGAACAATATACCAGTTTAGTTCCACACCAATACCTGAGTTTTACAACACTTATTTAATTAAATTCTTTATAATTTTCACTAAACCTAAATCTACGACACCTAAAAAAAAGGCAATTAAGATAACTAATACTATAACTACTGCTGTGGTGGATAAAAGCTCCTTTTTTGTAGGCCATGTTACTTTTTTAAGTTCTACTTTAGCATCAAACAAAAATTGTCGAACAACTATAAAATATCTTTTGAGTACAAATACGTTATTATCTGCTTTCTTATACACATCCTTCTTTAACGGCGCTGGTTGAAGATCTTCTTTTTCTGGAACAATGTGCCCACCTGCTTTTCTCTGTGTAGAATTACTGGTCTCTGGCATTATATTCGTTTTTTTACCAGCTTTTCTTTTTTTATGTGCCTTCTTTTTCTTCATAATAAATGAAATATTGTTAAAAAAACCAACGTTACAGTAAAATTACCCATCAATTAATAATGAAACTATTGCAAAATGGCAGGCCAGGAGGGATTCGAACCCCCAACACCCGGATTTGGAGTCCGGTGCTCTAACCGTTAGAGCTACTGGCCTGCAGTACATGTGTTTATTGTGTTAACATTGCTCATTGTGTTTACTGTGTTAATGGGTTTATCCTGAACTCAAAAAACCCAAATAACTCAACAAACTCACGCTATTTTGTTTCCTTATGAAGGGTATGGGTACGGCAAAATGGACAATACTTCTTGAACTGCAATTTATCAGGTGTTCTTTTCTTATTTTTGGTAGTAGTGTAATTTCTGTGCTTACACACTCCGCAAGCCAATGTAATAATATCCCTCATGTGTATAACCTTATTCCACTATCTCACTTATTACTCCAGCACCAACTGTTTTACCGCCTTCCCGAATAGCAAAGCGGAGCTCCTTTTCCATCGCTATCGAGTTTATCAAGTTTACCTCCAAAGAGACATTATCACCAGGCATAACCATCTCCACTCCCTCTGGGAGGGTGACGACGCCGGTCACATCTGTTGTCCGGAAATAGAACTGAGGCCTATATCCAATAAAAAATGGTGTATGCCTTCCTCCCTCCTCTTTGGTAAGTATATACGCCTCTGCTTTGAACTTCGTGTGAGGGGTAATAGAGCCCGGTCGTGCAACAACCTGTCCTCTTTCAACCTCTTCTCTTTTGATGCCTCTGAGAAGCACGCCGATATTGTCACCTGCTCTGCCCTCATCAAGGACCTTCCTGAACATCTCAACCCCTGTGCACACTGTCTTTTGTGTCTCTCTGATACCAACAATCTCTATCTCATCACCAACCTTTACTACACCTCTTTCTGCTCTTCCAGTTACCACAGTGCCTCTGCCTGATATAGTAAATACGTCTTCTATAGGCATCAGAAATGGTTTCTCTGTGTCCCTTACAGGTTCTGGTATAAATTCATCAATGGCATCCAGCAACTCCATAATAGGACCACAGTTAGGGCATTCCCTTTTCCCACATCCACACTCCAATGCCTTCAGGGCTGAACCATGTATTATAGGGGTTTCCTCCCCTGGAAACTCATACTTGGTTAACAACTCTCTGAGTTCCAGGTCAACCAGCTCTATCAACTCTTTATCATCAACCATATCGGTTTTGTTTAAAAAGACAACAATGCTTGGAACCCCAACCTGTCGAGCCAATAATATATGTTCCCTGGTCTGAGGCATGGGGCCATCATCTGCGCCAACAACCAAAATAGCACCATCCATCTGAGCTGCTCCGGTAATCATGTTCTTGATGTAATCTGCATGACCTGGGCAATCTACATGGGCATAATGCCTTTTATCAGTTTCATACTCTACATGGGCAGTGGCTATTGTAATGCCTCTTTCTTTTTCCTCCGGTGCCTTGTCTATCTCATCAAAGGAAATATAGTCAGCCATACCCTTTTTAGATAAACAGAGAGTCATTGCCGCTGTTAACGTCGTCTTGCCATGATCTATATGACCGATGGTGCCGACATTTACATGGGGCTTTGTCCTCTTAAACTTCTCTTTGGCCATTGTTGTTACCTCCTTAATTAACTATTCATAATCTTTTAATAGCCGAAATTTACCTTAAAAATAGAGGTATTCAAAACTGGAGCCCACGACCGGGATTGAACCGGTGAACCTCATCCTTACCAAGGATGTGCTCTACCAACTGAGCTACGTGGGCAGTTAACTACTTAAAACCAATAAATAGAGCGGGAAACGGGGTTCGAACCCGCGACCCTCAGCTTGGAAGGCTGACGCTCTAGCCAACTGAGCTATTCCCGCTTTTTAATAAGCCTTAGGTTTAGAAAGTCAGTTATTAGGCAAATATTATTCTATGAATGGTGGAGAGGGGAGGATTCGAACCTCCGAAGGCTGAGCCGGCAGATTTACAGTCTGCTCCCTTTGGCCACTCGGGAACCTCTCCTCAAAGATCCATATCGAAGCCAGCGAAGGGAATCGAACCCCCGACCCACTGATTACAAATCAGTTGCTCTGCCTTCTGAGCTACGCTGGCATAATAAAAAAGCATAATTTATAAGAAATAACTAAAAAAAACAAAAAAAGCAATAAAAATCTTTATAAGAAATCTTTTTATTTTTCAGCCTTATCTCTATTTTGTTATTGATACGTTTTCTTTTATATCAAAGTAAATATTTTTAATTATAAGATATATGTTACTATTCAGGTTCAAAGTTCCAAGGTTCACAGTTCAAGGTTAGAGAGATAAAATACTGACGAATCATCAATCTAAAGTATTTTGTTTCGATTTAAAGATAAATAAGGAGTTCATCCGATTCTTGCCACAAGCCACGCCGTATTGCATGGATTTCAACCGTGAACCTTGAACGGTGAACCCGACAACCTCCTAAGAAACTAAATTTAAAATTAGGAATTAAAAATTATCAATTAAAATAGTAGCTTATGAAACTCTGATGTAACTTATAAGTTCCTCCCATTTATAACCTTGAAGCGAAGCGTCGGGGTCAGATGCTGAGTAGTTACAAATATATATCCTAATAAAGAAATTTCAATAAAAAAAATTCATTCTTGATCTTCTAATTTAAATATTTTATAAAAAACGACGTGGGCGATTAGCTCAGGTGGATAGAGCGTTGGTCTCCGGAACCAGAGGTCGCGAGTTCGAGTCCCGCATCGCCCACCATATACATACCATTTTCCAGGATATATTGATGGCCATGTCATTAAAGAAAAAATTTACTTTTTTGATTATTGGCGGAGCAATCCTCTATTTTCTGCTGAGCTACCATATCATAATAACGGGACGGGGTGTAGGAAATATAAAGTTACTTAAAAAATCGACATATACCTTACAATACACTATATTCTCCACAAGAGGCAAAAGTAATAAAACTATATTGTCTAAAGCCGCCTTAAGAGAAGATGGCATCGGAGAATTACTCAAAGAAGAGGGATTAATGAGTGATGAAGAAGAAGCACTTATCCTTGAGATCCTCGCTACCAAAGGATATAAGCCTGATCAGCCCTTTTAACCTATAGACTACTTACTTAAAGCCCCTCCTATCAATCATAAATCAAACAAGGTCAAAATTCACTAATATCTTAAATGTCTTCACCGCTGGTAAATTAAGGATTTCTTCTACTCCAGTATACTTAATTATTTCATCTATATACCTGTCTATCACTTTCATATTAGGGGCCACAAAAGTAAACCATATATTATAATAGTGATCCCTAAGATAGTTATGGGTTACTCCAGGGTATTTGTTAACCGCTGTCACAAATTCCTCGATCTTATCATCTGAGACCCTAGCTGCACAGAGCGTAGTGGTAAAACCAATCCTTTGAGAGTCAAAGTTTCCGCCTATCCGCCTAATAATTCCCTCTTTTTTTAATCTCTTGATACGCATCAGAACATTGTCCTCAGAGCAGCTCAACCGATCCCCTAAGTCTTTATATGGTCTTCGGGTGACAGGGAAGTTAGATTGGATTTCGTTTAAAAGTTTCCTATCAATATCATCCATAACAAAGCCTTCGGTAATGTCAGTTGACTGTTTTCAGTAATCCATTGAGAAAAAACAAAATATCAGGAGATTCAAAGAGAAACGAACGAGGAAAATGACAGCTCCCCATTCATCTAAGTTCCTTGAAATTCATAAACAACTGACAACTGAGAACGGACCACAGGCACCAATAAACTTTCAACTATGTGGTGTATAGACACATAATGGCTCTTCAGATAAATAATCCCCGGTAGCAGCATAGGCCCTTGCCCTGCAACCACCACAAACAGTAATATATTCACATCGTCCGCACTTTCCCTTATATTTGGAAAAGTCTCTAAGGTTAGTAAAAACAGGTGAATTCATCCATATATCAGAAAAGGTAGATTCCTTTAAATCTCCAGAATTCACCTCCAGGTAGCCACAGGGCTGGATAATGCCTTCATGAGATATAAAACAATAGGAAGTCCCGGCCAGGCACCCCCTTGTTACTGCATCAAGGCCATATGTTTTCCTATTCACCTTCTCCCCTTTTAAATGTGCCTCCTGTCTCATGATTCTATAGTATTGAGGTGCACACGTAGCTTTAAGTTGGATAGTGGTCTTATCATGCCGTTGATAAAACCAGTGCAGGGTATCTTCGTATTCCATGGCATTCAGTTCCTGGCTTACCATATCCCGAGCCCTTCCAGTAGGAACAAGCAAAAATATATGGTGTGCAATAGCCCCAAGCCTCACGACAAGTTCAAAAATTTCTTCTAATTCAAATAAATTGTATTTAGTTATGGTAGTATTGATCTGAAATTCGATTCCTCTCTCTTTTAGGTATGTGATCCCTTTTATTGCTCTATCAAAGGCTCCATCAACCTGTCTAAATGCATCGTGGCGCTCCCTTGTAGATCCATCGAGAGATATGCTTACCCGCTTAATTCCAGAATCTTGTATCTTCTTTGTAATATCAGGTGTAATCAGGGTCCCATTCGTACCCATGACCATTCTCAAGCCCTTTTTTGTTCCATAGTCAGCGAGGGTAAAAATATCCTTTCTTAGAAGAGGTTCTCCACCTGTAAGGATTATAATAGGTTGACCAACTTCTCTTATTTGGTCTAATACCTTCTTTGCCTCGATAGTATCCAACTCCTGTGGATAGGGACCAAATTGTGATGATGCTCGGCAATGCACACAATTTAGATTACATGACCTGGTAACCTCCCACGCGACTATCCTTAGTTGATCATTTTTCGGTATATATGCTTTCATGTGTATTCAATATCTTGGCTGCATCTTTGGCAAAATAAGTCAGGATGAGGTCAGCGCCAGCCCTCCTGATAGAAAGGAGCATCTCCATCATTACCTCTCCTCCGTCTATCCAACCCCGTTGATCAGCTGCCTTAACCATGGCATATTCCCCACTCACATTATACGCTGCTACAGGAAGATGGATACGTGCCCGAACTTGGTGGATTATATCTAAATAAGGCAATGCGGGTTTAACCATAATGATATCTGCCCCCTCTTCAATATCTAATAACGCCTCCTTAATAGCCTCTCTGGCATTAGCCGGATCCATCTGGTAACTCTTCCTGTCACCAAATTGGGGTTTTGAATCTGCGGCCTCGCGGAATGGCCCATAAAAGGAGGATGCATATTTCACGGCATATGACAGTATACCAGTATCCTTGAATCCATCTCTCTCAAGGTTTTCCCTAATCGCCCTTACCCTTCCATCCATCATATCCGAAGGGGAAACAAAATCAGCACCTGCCTCAGCATGTGAAATGGCTATACGAGAAAGTATGTCAAGGGTAGCATCATTATCTATTCGACCATCTTCTATGATCCCGCAATGACCATGATCTGTGTACTGACATAGACAGACATCTGTTAAAACAACCAGTTCCGGCACTCTCTCCTTAACTGCGGCTACAGCCTTCTGAACAATTCCATCCCTCGCATATGCCTCACTTCCCAACTTATCCTTCACCCTTGGTAAACCAAAAAGAATGATACCTGGTATCCCCAAAGACCACACCTCTTCAGCCTCTTTGACCAGTTCATCAACTGATAATTGATAATGGCCGACCATAGATGGAATGGGCTCTCTTTCTCCTTTGCCATGTTTCACAAATATGGGAAAAATGAGATCATCCACTCTGATACATGTCTCCTTCACCATTCTTCTGATAGTAGAAGTTCGCCTAAGACGTCTGGGTCTAATTATCATTTTTATTCTCCTTTATCTTGCTTTTCCCTGTGAATAACATGGTAGGTCGATTGAGAAGTCCTGCATGAATTTTGGACTCATCTTTTTGTCATAATTTCAGGTCTTCTTATTGGTGGAAGTCTTTTATGTTTAAAGGTATACGTTCTCCGATTGGGACTAATGGGGTAGGTAATAATTGGTTCAGGATATCATCGAATCTTGGCTATAATATTTTTTGATCAGGCTATCGATATATTTTTCCGGATCTACAACTGCCTCCCTGGTAATAGTAAAGGCTCCCAAGCCAATCCGATCTCTCACTAATTTAAGACCATATTCCAATTCATTAGCCAAGTTAAGGCATATCTCGTTAATATCCCTATCTTGAAAAATGGCAGTCCTTATTATCTCGTCAATAGCACTATCTGCTAAACTGACATTCATTCCTAATTGGGAAAACAACCCTTCATTATTGCCCTTTACCAAATCATACATCTCCTTAAAATCTATAAAAGCAGAATCAATATCAGATATAAACCTGAGTGCATGTTCAGCTATCAAATCTACCCTCTCTTCATATAATTTTAAATCCGATTGCGCTTCAAATTCCTTTGCCCTCTCCGCTACAGCCCTGTTTGCTCTCTGTTTTTCATTTACAACTGCTCTTTCAAATCGTTTTTTCATCTGAGGATCACTCATATCCTCATCCGATTCAATTCGTTTAAGCTCTTGTGCTGGGTTTTTAACAAGCTCCGGAGTCACCAACAGTTTCTTTGCAACAGTAGAAGGAAGATGTTTCTCAAAAGGCATAAGAGTTCTCTCGACAGCACTGACTAAACCCCTTGCTCCTGTCCTCTCCTGAGCAGCCATCTCTGATAATTCTTCAAGTGCACTATCTTCAAACTTAATATTAATACCATATGCCATAAAATCCCTTTTCTTACTGAGTATAATAGGATTATTTGGGTTTTTAAGAATTTCTACAAGGTCATCTTTTAATAGCTCATCAAGAACAACAATTACTGGGAGGCGACCTATAAACTCGGACTCAAATCCAAACTCGATAAGGTCATGTGCCCTTACCTCTTTAAGAATATCCAAATCCACTTCAGTGGAATGGATATCTGCCTCAAATCCTATACCTTTACGTTTGAGCCTTTTTTTAATAATATCTGGCAATCCTTCAAAGGCACCACTCATAATAAAAAGTATATTTTTTGTATTTACAACCTGCTTTTCTCTTTTACCGGTTCTTCGGTAATGTTCAATAGCCTGTATCTGCGAGATTGGGTCATGAGGAACCTTCAGGTCTACATCAGTTTCTTCCATTGGTTTTAGGAGGGCCCTTTGTACCCCTGCCCTTGAAACATCATGACCGATAATATTTTGGCTGGAAGCAATCTTGTCAATCTCGTCTATGTAAATAATACCATTTTCGGCCAGCTTCATATCATCTTTAGCTTCATACACTAGATCCCTTACCAAATCCTCGACATCACCACCTACATAACCTGTTTCACTGAATTTGGTAGCGTCACCCTTAACAAACGGAACACCTATCTTTTGGGCAATCAATTTTATCAAATATGTCTTGCCAACACCTGTTGGTCCTATCATAAGGATATTGTTTTTAATCATCCCAACAGAAAAGGGGTTTTCTTTATTAGATCGCTTAAACAGTGATTTTATTCGGTTAAAATGAGTGCAGATTTTTGTAGCGAGCGCTCCTTTGGCTTGATTTTGCTTAACTACATACCCATCCAAATAGGAATCTAATTCCTCGGGTTTCATATCAAAAGCAGGAACGCCAGGCTTCTTGGAGCCAGCCTTTCCACCTTCATCTGTTTTTTTCGGATCACTCTGAGGAAAGAGGATAGGAGATATTATCTTTATCCGATCACCGTATTTCTTGGAAAGATAGTCGCTAAGCTCCTTCTCAAGTTCCTTTTGATTAGGAATCTTCTGCTCTTTCTCTTCTTTTAAATTATCTTCAAATTCCATTCACCTACCCCATAGTAACATCTTTAAAAATTATGAAATATTTCAATAATTCATATTATAGTCATTATACTTGATTTTTGCAACCCATTTTCAGAATCAACTCCTTGATGTGCCCCTCAGTCCTAATATACCATGCCTTTTTCTCTGCGAGCATACAGCCTTATGAGATACGGCTGACAACCACAATAACATTATATATTGCCATAGTTTAAGAAATAAAAAAAATAAAAAAAAGTAATATTTTAGCAAATGCCCCCAGTGATTCCTCTCGGCCATGAGCCTGTCGAGAGCCCCTCGGCCTTGAGTTCACGGCCGAAAGGCCTCCAGGTCGAACGACTCAAGACCGAATGGCGCTTCAAGGTTATACATGAAAGAGACTTTACGTTAATTTCAAAGAGCTTAAATGTTACGAAAAAATTAAAAAAATAAGAAAAGAACAAGGAGATGATCAGAAATCATTGTGTACCGCGCAATTTCAACACGATAATCACAACGTTTTGATTAACCACAAAAAAAGTGAAAGGATTTTAGTTGGTAACACAAAGTAGGGAGATAAAAATGTATGAATTGATTGGTAGATGGTGGAGGCGGGGGGAGTCGAACCCCCGTCCGAAAATATTCCACTTAAGCCTCTACATACATAGCCCGAACTTTAATGTTCGCTCCTTAGACCCCTTTCGGGCAAGGTGAATAAAGAGCTAACCTGAAAAAATTTTCGCCTTCCCGAGATTCAGGTTCCTCGGGTTGGCTATCCTGCTAATCGGCGCCCAAATCCATCCTCACAGGAAAGAATGGAAGGACGTTAGCCTTTTAAGCGGCTAAAGCATACGCATAATCGTCTGCGTTTATTGTTTTCTGACTGTTTAACGAGCAAACAGAACCTCGGTATGCAACCTAAGTTTCTTTATCCCCGTCGAAGCCGTTTCGCCCCCAGTTTTCAATGAACTATTTTTATTAAAGCATAAATATATAGTAAAATCAATATATCTTATTTAATATCCTTTTTCTTCAATTGGTCTAACTCCCTTTTCATCTCCCTTTCCCTTAAGACATGCCGCTTATCATATTTTCTCTTGCCCTTAGCCAGAGCGAGCTCTACCTTGATTATACCTCTTAAAAGATATATCGATAAAGGAATTAAAGAACACCCTTTTTCCTCTGTCTTTCCTATCAACCTCTTAATTTCTCTCTTTTGCATGAGAAGCTTTCTTGTCCTGATTGGATTAAGATCCAAATTATGAGCAAATGGATACGGCGTAATATGCATATTGTACAAAAAAAGCTCCTCATTTTTTACCCTTGCATAGGTATCTTTTAAACTCGCACGACTCTCCCTTAAAGATTTAACCTCTGGTCCAGTAAGAACAATTCCTGCCTCATAGATCTCATCAATAAAGTAATCATATCTGGCCTTTCTATTCTGGCACAGGATTTTTTTCTGCATTTATCACCTGCCTATCCGACACCTGTTGTCCGATATCTAAAAACATCGTCCTTAAACATATCGGGAAGAAGAGACTGTGCTTTCTTTAAAACAAAACTCTCAACCTTTTTGCTGGTAGGTAAGTTCAATATGCCCTTAAAATTATCCCTCACCTCCCCTAATTGTAACATTCGAATCATTTTCTTGATCAGCGGGATAGAGCCGATATTCATACTAAATTCCTCTAATCCCAAAGAAAGGAGTATTAAAATAGCAAGAGGATCACCGGCTATTTCACCACACAGAGATACATCAACCCCCTCATTATTGCCTGCCGTGACTACCTGGTGTATCATTCTCAAAACAGCTGGATGAAAAGGTTCATAGAGATGGGCAACATGTTCATTGTCTCTATCTATTGCTAATGCGTATTGAATCAGATCATTCGTTCCTATAGAAAAAAAATCAGCATGCTTTGCAAGAATATCTGCAATCGATGTTGCAGAAGGGATCTCAATCAAAATCCCGATAGGTATGTTTCTATTATATTCAATTCCCTCTCTTTCAAGCGAGCGCATAACACTCTTTAAAACCCTCTTTGCCTCCAGGAATTGCCCCAAACCTGATATCATGGGAAACATTAATCTGAAATTACCATATACACTCGCCCGTAATATGGCCCTTAACTGGGTTTTAAACACATTTCGCTCATTGAGACAAAACCGAATAGACCGAAGACCAAGGGCAGGATTATCCTCCTTGCTGACTCCTATCTCTGAATCTGATGTCATTATCTTATCACTTGCGATATCAAGAGTTCTTATGGTAACTGGATTAGGTGCTACCATTTTCGCAATCTGGCTATAGTCATCAAAAAGGGTCTGTTCATCTGGAAAATGATTCTTAATCATGTACAGGTATTCTGTCCTATAGAGACCTATGCCTTCGGCACCATTCTCAATTGCCGCCTTTGTCTCTCCTAAAAATTCAATGTTTGCTTTGATTGTTATCTTATGTCCATCCGAGGTCTCAGCAGGCAGATGTCTGACCCTATCAATGGCAGATTTATACCTATAATACTGTTTTTTCTTGTCTTCATATGTAATAATGGTATCAGGATCAGGATTAATAATAATATCGCCTGTATTTCCATCAACGATCAGAAGATCGCCATCCACGATTATATCGGTAGCGCTTTCCAATCCAACAACTACCGGTATCTCAAGGGCTTCAGACATGATGGCCATATGTGATGTTCGACCTCCAACATCTGTCAAAATACCCATTACATGTTTAACATTGATCTCCACAATATCACAGGGCGAAAGAACATGGGCTACAATGATAACCTCTTTTTGAATCTCTGTAAGGCTATCCGGGTCAACTCCGGTTAAATTATTTAATACTCTTTCACTTACACTATCTACATCGTCCATCCTGCGACCAATGTATTCATCTTCAACCTTTTTAAAAAGCTGGTGGATAGTACTTACTGATTTTTTTAACGCCCACCCGGCATTAACCTTCTCCCTTTGGATTCTTTGTATGGTCGAATCAAAAATCAGACTGTCATCCAGAATCATCAAGTGAGTATCCAGGACAAAGGCATATCCCTTTACCTGTTCCGGGATATTGGATTTAAACTTTTGGATCTGTTCCTTTGCCATGTCCACAGCATGTTTAAAACGATCAATTTCTCTTTCCACCTCTTTCTTGTTAATCAATTTACTATAAACAATCGTCGTCCTCGATCTGTCTAAATGATGTGCTTTTCCAATGGTAATACCAGGAGAAACAGGAAACCCTCTCATTTTCACTCTCTTTTTTCTCGGTCGATAGTGTCCTGTTTCGGTCTCTCCAAATTTATTTTTAAAAAGCCTTTCGAGCTCACCCATGAATTTCTTGGCATCAGCTCCAACTATTCTGGCTCTCACTTCACTCCCTTTGGGGCACGCAAGCGAAAGAATTGATAAAATGCTTGAGCCACCCACCTCTTGAGAATCCTTTTGTAAAAATAATTTTGCCTTATATTTTCCAGCCAGATCTACTATCTGACCAGCTGCATGGGCATGTATTCCAAGCTCATTTATTACTTTTAGCAATCGTATCTCTTCCATGATTTTTTAAATTTAGTCAGGTAATTATTAATTGTCAACAATAGAGGCAGATTTCTCTTTTGCTCCTTGCACAATAATAGTATATTCACCCCTCACCTTCTTATCCTCGAGAGAGGATAATATTTTACTGACTGACCCCTTTTTCACCTCTTCAAAAATCTTTGTCATTTCTTTGGCCAGCACAATATCTCTATCACCTAGAATCTCATGCATATCTGTAAGCATCTTTATGAGTCGATGGGGAGATTCAAAAAAAATTATTGTTCGCACCTCCCTTTTGAGACCTTCAAGTTCCTTTCTTCGTCTTCCTTTCTTATTTGACAGAAAACCAACAAAGATAAATCTATCAGTAGGTAATCCAGAAACGGAAAGTGCTGCCAAAGAAGCTGAAACACCTGGAATCGGCACTAATCGTATATGATTATCTATAGCCTCTCTCACTAACCTGGAACCAGGATCAGACAAGCCAGGTGTTCCTGCATCACTCACCAGAGCAATATCAAGCCCTGACTTTACTTTCTCAAGAAGTACGCGTCCTTTATAATGTTGATTGTGACTATTATAGGTAGTGATAGGTGTTTTAATCGTGTAATATGTGCAGAGCTTTCTTGTGTGTTCTCTGCTTTCAGCCGCGATTAATCCCACGTCTTTTAATACTTTTAGAGCCCTTAGGGTAATATCCTCCAAGTTACCTATTGGAGTAGAAACAATATAGATTTTACCTTGATGTAATTCATGTGTGCCTTTATCGGGAATCATTATTGATATATTGATTGCGAATTGAGGGATTAAGGGATTGCAAATTGAGGAATTCCTAAATTCCTGAATTCAGAATTCATTGCTTAGTAAGCCAATTCAAATGCATTTTTTATAATCTCAATTTCTTTTTTTCCATCGAGTAATCCTACCGCAATCACATCAAATCTCGCCTTACTTCCCCAAAGGTTGTGAGATTTCATATATGCCAGAGCTACCTTTGAAATTTGGCGTTGTTTCCTGCTATTAACTGTCTCTTTAACCATACCCAGAGATTTATTTTTGCGTGTCTTTATCTCTACAAATACTAACACATCATCATCTCTCGCGATTACATCGATCTCACCTAAAGGGCATCTATAATTTGTTGTAAGAATCCTATATCCACAATCTTTTAATCTTTCCCGTGCCAGGTCCTCGCCAAACCTTCCAAGGGCAATCCTTTCTTTTGTCACTAAAGAACACCTTTAAAGGTTAATCTATGAATATGGCAGGGACCAAATCTCGTTATGGCTTTTATGTGACCAGGTGTCCCATACCCTTTGTTTGAAGAAAACCCATAGTGCGGATATAAAATATGGTATTGACACATAATCCTATCACGATACACTTTAGCGAGAACAGAGGCTGCTGATATAGATAAAGAGAGATCGTCTCCTTTTACGATACACCGGTGATGAATAGGAAGGTCAACAGGAGATATACCATCAATTAATAAATAATCAGGCTGGGGATCAAGCGTTAAAGCGGCTTCTTTCATAGCCTTTCGAGTGGCCTGAAGAATATTTACTTTATCAATCTCTTGTGAGCTTACCACGGCTAAGGAGAAACCTATAGCCTTGCTTTCAATGAGGGAAAAGGCCTCCTCGCGCGCCCTCTCAGACATTTTTTTAGAATCCCTCACCCCAGGCAATGAAATATCTTCAGGTAAAATCACAGCAGACGCTACTACAGGGCCAGCCAATGGGCCACGCCCTGCTTCATCTATGCCAGCCACAAAAGAGTATCCTGTAAGTCTGGCCTGGAATTCATAGAACTGGTTATCCTTATGCAGGCGCATCAAGTGGTTTTTTCCTTGAGCCTGGCTGCCTTACCCCTCAATTTGCGTAAATAGTAGAGTCTTGCCCTCCTCACCTTGCCCTTAGAAATTACCTTTATTTTATCTATTGTTGGGGAATGAAAAGGAAAAATTTTCTCCACACCAACACCGTAAGAGATCTTCCGCACAGTAAAAGTAGCCCCTGTGTTGCCTTTTCTTTTCCTAATAACCACTCCCTCAAAAACCTGGATTCGCTCTTTGTCACCCTCTTTAATTCGACTATACACCCTTACTTTATCGCCAGGACTAAATGGAGGAAGATCTATTCTCATTTGTTCTTTTTCAAGCATCTCAATCGCGTTCATCACACTATTCTCCTTTGCTTCAAATTAGCTGTCTCTTTACTGCGTTGCAAACTTGGAAAACAAACGATCCAAGGTTATTGCAGCAGCTGTCCTCACTGAGAGGTGATTATAATGAGATATACCAAAAATAGGCTCTAAAAGATAGTCTACCTTCCTAATAAGTTCTTTGGCTATACCCCATGCTGTACCAAATAAAATCATTACCGCCCCCCTGGAGGCAACTATCTCCCGTGCCAATGTATAGGTAACGCTTTGTCTATTGCCTTTCCCTGCATCAGTGGCAATTAACGTCGGCATTTCGCCTTCTATTTCTTGAATCTTTTTTAAAGATTCCTCAAGCGTTGAAACAATTGAAATCAAAGACATTGCCTCTCGTCTATCTTTATTATAGTCAGCTCCATGGCCACTTATCCAATGTCGGCAAATACTTTTGGCCAGATCTTGCTGGTCTGTAAGGGGATTAATAACATAGAATTTCTTGACTCCATAAGTCTTTGCCAATCTCGCCAGATCATGGAGATCTAAGTTGGTTATTGCCGAAACAATAATCTCCCCCCTCCTGTTATACACAGGATAATGCAATAGACCAATATAAAGGGACATAATTATCCAGTTTTCTTGGATGCGTTAAAAATATGGTATTCATTTACAGGTTTCGGGTTCAAGGTTCAGGGTTACCTTTTTGCCTATATGCTGGGCTTTCCTGCGCTGTTAACGTAGCAACAGGAAATACTTTTCGTTCTATTTCATCAACATTGTGCATAGATAAAACATGACCTTATCCTGAATTTGTCTTTTCAAACCAAAGGTAATTGCTCAAAATCCTGTGGAAATTTACTGCTTCTTTAGGGCATGGGTATCTTTTTTTGCTTATGCCCCTGGCCCAGACCTGGCTAGTAGTGCACCATTAGTTAGAATTGGCCTAAGAAATAATAAAGCGATTATAAAATATTCCAGCTAATTCGCGCCAGGGCGGGCCTTAAATATAACTCAGATTAGTTGTCGTTTCAAAATTGGGTAATATAGACAGATCATATAACTATAAGGTTAAGTTGCTATTACCCAATTTCGAAACGACATAGCAAGGCGCCATGTTAGAAGGGCATAACAAAAAAAGACACCCATGCCCTTCCTTAAATTATTGAGCAGATACAACCAAAGTTATGAGCAAATTAGGGCTTCTTTGTTTAACCATAAGCTCTCAGAGGTTCAAAATATTATTATGAAATTGCTTGTTGAATTGTCCTTAAACCCCGCCTGCCGTCCGGCGGGCAGGCATTGAACGGTGAACTTTGAACGGTGAACGGTTATCTTTGTTTTACCTCTTCCAGTATAGATTTATCTATCTCGCTAAGATTGGCCCTTTCCAGTAAATCTGGCCTCTTCTCCAATGTCCTTTTTATTGACTGTGCTCTTCTCCAAAGCCTAATTTTTTTATGATCGCCTGATAATAGAACAGGTGGCACCTCATCCCCTTTAAAGACTCGAGGCCTTGTATATTGTGGATACTCCAATAGGCAATCCTCAAAGGATTCCTCGAGATTAGATCTTTCACCACCCAATATACCCGGAATCAATCGGCTCACAGCTTCCACGATGATCATGGCTGGTAACTCACCTCCAGTCAAGATGTAATCGCCAATAGATATCTCCATATCCACATATTTGGATCTTACTCTCTCATCAACGCCCTCATATCGTCCACACACTAAAATAATCTGCTGGAGCTTAGATAAACTCAATGCTATTGACTGATCAAAAAGCTGACCTTGAGGTGTAAGCAGAACAACTTGACTCTTTCCCTGTACCTTGGGGATCGATTCCAGGGCCCGAAAAATCGGCTCCGGTTTCATAACCATACCATCTCCGCCTCCAAATGGCCTATCATCAGTCATCAAATGTGGCCCCTCAGCAAAATCCCTTATATTCACCACATTTATCTTTAGCTTTCCCCTTTTCACTGCTCGCCCAACAATTCCATAATCAATGAGGAAAGTAAACATTTCTGGAAATATTGAAAGAATATCAAATCTCATCAAAGATCTAACAAGCCTTTTATAGGTGAAATAACCATTCTTTTTTGTGCTATGTTTATCTCTTTGATAACCTGATGAATTGCCGGGATCAAAAATTCCTTCCCCTGACCTTCAACCACATACACATCATTGCTTCCAGTAGGAAAAATTTCCTTTACTACTCCAAGATATTGACCTGTTGTCAAATATACATCTAATCCTAACAATTCATAATAGAAAAATTCATCCTCATCTTCTTTTATCAAAGAATCTTTCCTTATGTATATCTTCGCCGCCTTAAAGACCTCTGCCTGTTCAATTGAGTTCACATCCGATACTCTCAATAGATAGGATGATCCATGAGGTTTGATATCAATAACCTTTCTCTCTTCAAACTCATTATGGCCTCTGTCCATAAATACAGAACCGGCCTGGAAGAAGGTTTCTTTTGATTGAGCATAAGAAACTATCCTTAGCAGACCGGCTATACCATGGGGGCGGATAACATGTCCTATCAGAATTAGATCTCTAAGATCGATGTGACTCAACTACTCTAAGATCTCCAGGACAGATCTTTTTTTCAACTTGGTCGATGCTGCACCAAGTATAGTTCTCATCGCCCTGGCCGTTCTTCCTTGCTTACCAATTACCTTGCCCAAATCTTCTTTGGCTACTCTGAGTTCAATTACTGAGGTCTGTTTTCCTTCAAGTTCAGTTACACTTACATCGTCGGGATTATCAACAAGGACCTTTGCAATGTATTCAATCAGCTCTTTCATTTCCATTTTCTCCCCCATCTGAAATTCTCATTAAACACCATTTAACTCGTTTGGGAAGGAACTGTGGGTACACCCTTCTTCCGCAAAAGAGATCCTACAGTATCCGAAACCTTAGCGCCTCTCTGTATCCACTTTCTCACCTTGTCTTCATCCATTTGTACTTGAGCCGGATCTTTGAGTGGGTCATAATACCCTAACACCTCGAGGAATCTACCATCCCTTGGTGCCTCTGAATCAGCAGCCACGATACGGTAAAAAGGTCTCTTCTTTGCCCCTTTCCTGGTCAATCTTAATCGTACAGGCATATTGAAAATTTTCACCCCCTTTAAATTAAATAATACGACACATTTGCCAATCCCCTTACGAAAAACCTTTTCCTAAAATTTGATGCATTTGTCAAGCTTTTATCACTGGGCTGTTGCTTTAATTGAAGCCAGCCAGTGAAGACAAACCCTTTAAACCTCCCTGGCTAAACTTTTTCAGCATGTTTTTTGTCTGAATAAAATTTTTAAGAAGCCGATTAACATCTTCTACTCTTGTTCCACTTCCCATAGCAATCCGTTTTCGCCTACTTCCACTTATTATCCTGTGATTTCTTCTCTCTTCCTGAGTCATAGAGTTAATGATCGCCTCTACCCTTACAAGTTCCTTTTCATCGGTGTTCAACCTTCCTGCCTTCATCATCTTTCCAATGCCTGGTATCATTCCCAGAATCTGCTCCAGTGACCCCATCTTTTTAATATATACAAGCTGTTTTTTAAAATCCTCCAGATCAAATTCTTCCTTTTTGATCTTACGTGCAATTCTAATGGCCTCCTTTTGATCAAATTCAGCCTGTGCCTTATCAATCAAGGATAAAACATCGCCCATTCCGAGAATCCTGGAAGACATTCTATCCGGATAAAAAGGCTCCAGTGCATCCATGCTCTCCCCTATGCCAACGAATTTAATCGGTTTGTTCGTTACCGCCATTACTGAAAGAGCTGCCCCACCCCTTGCGTCTCCTTCCATCTTTGATAAAATGACCCCTGTGATATCAAGAACCTGATTAAATTTTACAGCCAAATTCACTGCATCCTGGCCTGTCATGGCATCGGCTACAAGAAGACTCTCTGCAGGATGGATTACCCCCTTGATTCTCAAAAGTTCTTCCATGAGCTGTTCGTCAATATGAAGCCTTCCTGCTGTGTCTATAACCAAAATATCAGATCCAATCTTCGATGCTTCTCTCTTGGCTTTAAGACAAATATCTTCAACACGATCTTTGCTATCTGTAGGATGAACCGGAATATTGATCTCCTCTCCTATCTTCCAAAGCTGTTCGATAGCAGCCGGTCTTTGGGTATCCACCGGCACCAAGTAAGGATGGTACCCATTTTTTCTTATATAATTAGCCAGCTTCCCTGCTGTTGTCGTTTTTCCAGAACCTTGAAGACCAACAAGCATGAGACTAAGGGGTTTTTTATCATTAAGATTCAGATCTCTTTTCCCCTCTCCCATCAGCTTTGTAAGCTCTTCCTGCACTATCTTAATTACCTGCTGCCCAGGGGTAAGGCTCTCCATTACGTCCTTCCCCAGGGAGCGCTGTCGTATTTCTTCGAGGAAATTCTTGACAACCTTATAGTTTACATCAGCTTCAAGAAAGGCAAGGCGGATCTGTTTTAAGGCCTCCTGTATATTCTTTTCATTTAACCTTCCCCGGCCCCGTAATTCTTTAAATGTCCTGCTTAGTTTTTCAGTTAATAGTTCAAACATATTTGAAAATCCTAACCCGGACAAGCCGGAATTGACCAAATGCCAAAGTTCAAATGACAAATGAAATCCAAATGACAAAATGACAAAACGTACTGGATCCGGTGACGGCAGGATTCATCATAGTCCAGGCTTTTAGTTAATTTGATATTTGACATTGACCTGCCCGCCATCTGGCAGGCGGGTTTGAAATTTGGATTTTGAAATTTGACATTGAGTAAGATTCCACAAAAACATTTCTGTCCCTTTTCGATCTCACATTCATTCATAAGGTACTAAAAATTTTATCTTCTTCATGTTATTGTTTTTTCATACCTATGTCAATAAAATCCTTTTTTGCCTTTTTGCACCAAGACACAAACAATTGAAAATTGACAATCGAAAATTGAAAATTGGAATTTGTGGCTGAGTAGTTTGAAATATCCTTTTTCCAGTTGCATTTTGGCTATAATTGGTTTTAAAATTAATTACGTTATAGGGAAAAACTCTTTGAACTGCTAATGTATTGAAATCGTTCACGGTTCAAATTTCAGGGTTTCTCAATGGAGTTGGGATTAATGGTTCGAAACCAATTAATAATACACTATTCCATCAACTTTTGGACCTCTATGCACTTATGGTTAGGCAAATAAGGCCCAATGTGCTCAGACTTCGCTCGTAAGGGACAAATTTAGGATAAGGTCAGGTTTTATCTATTTACAATATTGCTAACAATTAACAAAAGGAAGGTAACCCTGAACGGTGAACCCGAAACCTGTGAACGGATACAATGTATTAATTAAACCGACAAAGGAAAAAGGGGAACCTCTTCTTGGTCCGGATGCTATTATGGTTGCGATTCCCTCAGATCTTCAATATATAGTTGATTTGAGTCATGCTGAGAGGGCAACTCAAGGAAAAGCTACTCCATTTAAACTCTTTACCATCAAAAAAGATAAAGGCCTCCCTTGTGGATTGGCAGGACCTCTCCTTGGAGCACCCCAAGGGGCGATTGTCATGGAAAAACTCATAGCATTGGGTGCAAAAAGGATCTGGGTGATAGGGTGGTGTGGTTCATTGCAGCCAAATATTGCAATAGGTGACCTGATAATTCCTACTACTGCGCTATCTGAAGAAGGTACATCCGCTCATTATCCTGTGAATAAAAAGAACGAACAGACAAATCCTTTTCTAAACAAAAGGTTAGAAGATGCATTGCAAAAGGCCAATCTTCCTTTTAAAAAAGGTCCGGTCTGGACAACAGACGCCCTCTATCGTGAGACTTCAGAAAAGGTTACAGAGTATGGGAAAAGGGGATACCTGGCTGTTGAAATGGAAATGTCTGCCCTTATAAATCTGGCCATTTATCGCTCTATAAAATTGGCAGGATTGTTAATTGTATCGGATGAGCTTTCTTCTCTTCAATGGCATTATGGATTTGGAGCTGGTAAGCTAAAAAAGGTAAGCAGAAAGGCTGGACGCCTGCTTCTCAGTCTGTGTATGCATGAGAATATGAATAGTTAGTCATTGGGAGCCCTTAAACACAACAATCAAGGGACAATCTAATGGGAAGTAAAGAGGTATGCGTTCGCAGGCTCATAGGTTCATAGGTTCAAGGTTAAGTAAATAACCATCCGAAACTAATGGATTGTTGAGAACCAGTTTTCAAGTTTTGAGGAGACGGAACTCAACCTTTGAACGCTGAACGCAGAACCCGTTAACAGTTACCCAAAGAGATAGCTATGCAGGAGATAGAAAAGGCAAAAATAGAATTAACAGCACTGAGAGAGAAGATAGATTATCATAATTATCGCTATTATATTCTTGACGATCCTGAAGTCTCAGATGCTGAATATGATCACCTTCTCCAACGTCTTCTTCACATAGAAAATAAATACCCAGAATTGATCGTTCCTGAATCCCCCAGTCAAAGGGTAGGGTCACCTATTGAGGGTGGTTTTAACCCTGTCAGACACAGTGTCCCTATGTTGAGCCTGGAAAATGGTTTTTCCGATAACGAGGTTAAGGAATTTGAGAAAAGGATCAGAAGATTATTGGAATACTCTAATACTATTACCTACACTGTGGAACCAAAGCTGGATGGTCTTGCAGTTGAACTTATTTATGAGAATAGTATCCTTAAAACTGCATCAACAAGGGGAGATGGCTATATTGGAGAAGATATAACCTCTAACACAAAGACTATCAGATCCATCCCGTTACGGCTTCTTTCACACCGAGATAGTCCAAAACTTCCTGAACATATAGAGGTCAGGGGTGAGATATATATGGAAAAAAAGGCCTTTCAGCAATTAAATAAAGAAAGGGAAAAACAAGGGGAAGCACTTTTTGCAAACCCCAGAAATGCTGCTGCCGGCTCTGTGAGGCAACTTGATCCACATATAACAGCCAACCGGCCTCTGATGTTCTTCTCTTATGGAATAGGAAAGGTGTCAGGATGGGCATTTACCTCCCAGATTGAATTATTAACCACCCTCAATACATGGGGGTTAAGGGTAAATACAGAGCACATCAAGGAATCTGCAAATATAGATGAAGCCATTGCCCACTGTCGATATTTAGAGGACATAAAACATGACCTACCCTACGAGATCGATGGCGCAGTCATCAAGGTGAACTCTCTTGAGGTGCAAAAAACTCTGGGAGAAAAATCAAGAAGCCCTCGATGGGCCCTGGCTTATAAATTTGAACCAACGCAAGCAACAACCAAAATTTATACGATTGATGTTCAAGTAGGAAGAACCGGCGCCCTCACACCTGTGGCACACTTAAAACCAGTAGAGGTAGGTGGGGTAAAGGTTAGCAGGGCCACCTTGCATAACCAAGAGGAGATTAAAAGAAAAGATATCAAAGAAGGAGATACCGTTATTGTTCAACGGGCCGGGGATGTTATCCCGGAAGTAGTCAAAGTAATAAAGGCAAAAAGAACAGGCAAAGAAAAACCGTTCCACATGCCGGATAGATGCCCCGTATGCGGATTTGAGCTTGTACTACCAGGTAACGAAGTAGTTATAAGATGCACCAATCCGGGGTGTCCGGCCCAGGTAACAGGGGGAATCAAACACTTTGTATCCAAAGATGCTATGGATATCGATGGCCTTGGGGATAAATTAGTAGATCAACTGGTCCGCCTAGGGCGGATAAAAGATGCTGCCGATATCTATCACCTGACCCTGGAAAATCTTGTTCCTCTGGATAAAATGGCTGAAAAGTTGGCCAATAATATACTTACTGCTATTAACAATAGTAAAAAAACTACATTGTCAAAATTTATCTATTCTCTGGGTATACGGCATGTGGGTGAACATGTAGCCACGGTTCTTGCGGAAAAATTCAGTAGATTCGACAGCCTTCAAAAGGCAAGCGAGGAAGATCTGCTATCAATTAAGGAAATAGGGCCAGAGATAGCGGATAGCATCCTTTCCTATTTTTCTAATGAAAAAAATATCTCTTTTATTACCCGTCTCTTTGAGACAGGAATAGCTATTGAAGAAATGCCATTAGAAAAGGAACTTTTTAAAGAGCACCCTTTTTCCGGAAAATTGTTTGTTCTGACAGGTACCCTATCAACCCTCACACGCACTGAGGCTAAAAAACTTATTGAAGAAAATAAGGGAAAGGTATCTGCATCAATAACCAGTAAAACAGATTATCTCGTTGTAGGTAAATCACCGGGATCCAAACTTACCAGGGCAAAAGATCTGGCTGTAACCATCTTGAGTGAAGAAAAATTTTTAAGGATAGCGGGCCAAGAATAAATATGGATAATATCAGGGCTCATCTCATCATCGAAGGAAGGGTACAGGGTGTATGGTTCAGGGATTCAACAAGAAATGAGGCAACCAGATTGAATCTCACCGGGTGGGTAAAAAACCGTTTCGATGGTAGTGTTGAAGTCGTTGCTGAAGGGTCACAAGAAAAGGCAAAAAAATTAATAGAATGGTGTCATCATGGTCCTCCAGGTGCACGAGTAACAATGGTTCATGAAATCAAGGAAGATTGTACTGGAGAGTTTGACTCTTTTAGGATAACGTTCTGATGTGCAGATTAATATAGACCTTATAATGAAAACTTCATGACATTCGGTTACAAAGAAGCTTGAAAATATTGAACTAAAAATGTCAAACGGTAAGAATTTTGAAATTTGGGCTTATAAAAATAAGTCAAAATTGGTATTAGCTTAGTTGGGGGACTATTTTCACATGAAAAGATTTTGTATCCTTCTCACTACAATTATTCTGCTTCTTGCTGGCTGTGGAATGAGGGCATCATTGATCTCAGGATTATTGACAGACAATGATTGGCCAAAGAAAAGGGTTATGCTTATGCCTGCTACTGATCTTACTGGAATAGCTTTCCATGAATCAATAGATACCATAAGTGAGGAGTTAACCAAAATTTTAGGAATAACTGGATATTTTAATCTTTATCCTCACAATAAAACGAAAAAATTTCACTCCTTTACGCCAGAAGAATCAATTGATCCGGAACTACTGAGAGAGGCCAAAGAGAAAGGCATGAACGCCATTATCTTTGAAACACTCAACCCAATAGAGCTAAACCCGGGGAAATCAGGAATATGGCCATTTAGGAAAAAAGGCTGGAAATGTACAGTATCAATGGATATAGATATATTAGATGTTAACATAGGAACAATACTTTTAAGCAAAGAGATAGCTGACAACATTACCCTATCAAGTGAGGAAACTACGGAAGAAACGGAAAAAGGTGGCAATACAGAAACAAAAAAAAAGGCTCTCAAGGAATGCCTGCCGGGTATCCTCAAGGAAGCAGCAAATGCTGCCATTCTTTCACTTAATCAGAAACCCTGGATAGGCAGAATAGTTTCTCTAAATACAAAGGAGATTATTATCAATGCCGGCAGCGACGTAGGGCTAAGACCAGGGGTTGTGCTTGAAGTCTTCAGTAAAGGTGAGTACATCACATCTTTTAATAAACAAACCTATCAGTTACCAGGTCCAAAGGCAGGAGAAATAAAAATTGTTAGCCTGAAAACAAGGCACTCACTTACAGAACCAATCAATGGGAATGGTTTTAAAGTAGGACAGATAGTAAGGGTGAAGGATTAAAAAGAAGGCATCTCAGGAACCCTCTATCTATTATTCCCTCCGGGGCATAGGCCCCTATGGGCCGGAGGCTGATCCCCAGCTCCCGGAACACGCCTATACATAGCTGGCATGCAAGTATCCCGATTTTTACCCGACTTAGGTGTGGCCTATCCCGCCTGATTTTACATATGGGCCTTCGGTAGAGCCTAAGCCTCGCAGAGAAGATGAGTTCATGGAGGAGTATAGCCCCTTTCCACCTGATTCACACCCCTCCCACGAACAAATACCCCGATTCTCCTTTCCCCCCCGCCCTGCTCCCTGTCTGCCGACAGGCAGGTCGGCCTAAAAAGGACAACCACCACATCATGGCCAGCCTTTTTCATTGACACATAAGGCAAGATTCCCTATACTTTGACCCACAAAAAGGGAGTTCTTATCCGTTTCTTCAGGGCAGGGCATGGAAGAAGATGAACGACTGAACTCCTGGAAGGGGATTTCGATATTAACAAATAAAAATACCCATTTCGGATTTTTCCGAAATGTGCGGCATTAAAACTTTCCTGGACTATTTTTTCAGGTGAAACGTATCTGCTCAATAATTTAAGGAAGGGCATGGGTGTCTTTTTTTGTTATGCCCTTCTAATAGGGCGCATTGCCATGTCGTTTAAAAATTGGGTAATAGCAACTTGACCTTATAGTTATATGATCTGTCTATATCACCCAATTTTGAAACGACAACTAAGCTTAAGTTATATTTAAGGGCATAAGCAAAAAAAGATATCCATGCCCTAACAAAGCAATAAATTTCCACAGGACTTTGAGCAATTACGGTGAAATTATAATCTATCAAGGAGGACTGGGAATGCGGGCAATAGTGATAGGTGGAACGGGAGGTATGGGCCAGGGGGTCGCCCGGGATCTCATCAAGCAGGAGAAAATTACAAAAGTCACTCTTGGTGATATCAACATAGACCCGGGCAGGGTGCAGGACAAGCTACGTGCCAGCGAGAAGGTATCACTCATTAGAATCGATGTAAGCGATCATAATGGCATGGTCGGTGCAATAAGAGAAAACGATGTTGTCATCAACTGCGCCGGGCCATTCTACAAGACGGCTGTAGCGGTGGCGAGGGCAGCGGTTGAGGCAAGGGTCAATTATATCGACATTTGTGATGACTATGAGGCCGTTCCCATACTTTTTTCTTCTGATGACATCGATATGGCCGCCAAAGAGGCCGGGGTAACCGTCCTGACAGGAATGGGTTCTGACCCGGGGACGAACAACGTATTAGTCAAATGGTATGCGAGTAAACTGGACCGTGTTGACGAAATCCACTTATTCTGGGTGGTAAGTATCGCCGAGCTCGCTGGTGCTGCATGGGATCATAGTCTCCATATGGTTACGGGTAAATTACCCCAGTATCTGGATGGCAAGCTTGAATACGTTGACGGTGGTACTGGTGAGGAAACGGCACAATTCCTTGAACCCCTTGGCACCTGTGTGGTTCGCTACGTGGGCCACCCGCAGCCGATTACGATACCCCGCTATATTGAAGGGGTGAAAAAGGTGATTATAAAAGGGGCCCTCATACCATCATGGGTAGATGAATTGATTAAGGAGCAGAAGGAGACCGGCTTTCTCAGTACGGAACCCGTAGAAGTAAGAGGGACCAAGGCGATACCCTATGATCTGACGCTGAAACTCTGGGATACGATCCCCAAAAACAGGGATAATGGGCCTGCCGCTTCCGGTCTGAAGGTAATCGTAAAAGGTGAGAGGCAGGGAAATAGGGTGACATACACCGCCGACATGGTGGGCAGGATGGCGCCGGGAACGGGTCTTCCCGCCTCGATCGCCGCCCTTATGATGGATGACGGTGATGTTACGGTGAAAGGCGTAGTAGCCCCGGAAGGTTGCATCGATCCAGAAAAATTTCTTGCTGCGTTTCTGCAAAGGGGCGCTAAGATACATCAAACGGAAACGGTAGAATCCATGGTTGCACTTTGAAAGGAGAGAATTGCATGAAAGAAACTGAAAAACTCAACATAACAAAAAGCCTCAAGCTTTTTGAAGAGGCAGAAATGTTCATTCCCGGCGGTGTCCTGGGCGCAAGAAAGCCCAGCGATTTTATCATGGGAGAATATCCCATCTTCCTTGATAGCGGTAAGGGTTGCAGATTGATCGATGTTGACGGAAATGAATATATCGATTTCCTTTGTGGTTATGGGCCCATTATCTTGGGCTACAGGGAAGAAGAGGTTGATGATGCCGTTATACAGCAGATAAAAAACAAGGGCTTCTGCTTCACGCTGACACAGTCCTACCAGAATGAGCTTGCCAAAAAGTTGGAGGAACTTGTCCCCAGCGCTGAAATGAGTGTCTTTTTAAAAACCGGTTCGGATGCCACTACTGCAAGCATTCGCATTGCGCGGGCATACACAAACCGGATCAAGATTATGCGATGTGGCTACCACGGATGGCATGATTGGTGCGTTGAGATGAAAGGAGGTATCCCTGAGAAGTTTTACGAGGATGTCTATGAATTCCATTATAACGATCTTGACCAGCTCGAAAATCTGATGAAAAAGCACGGTGATCAAACAGCAGCCATTATTATGACCCCCTTTGGGCACCCCCTCCACCAGAAGATGCAGGAACCAAAGCCCGGGTTCCTTGAAGGGGTAAGGCGGCTTGCCGACAAATACGGTTCCGTTCTGATCTTTGATGAGGTTCGTACCTGCTTCAGGCTGAGAATGGGTGGGGCGCAGGAACTTTACGGAGTTACCCCCGACCTGACGGTTCTCGGGAAAGGGATGGCCAACGGATACGTTATCAGTGTTGTTACAGGAAAAAAAGATGTTATGATGGTTGCGGCAGATAAACTTTTTATATCTTCCACTTTCTTCCCGAACAGTCTCCCGTATATTGCCGCGCTGAAAACCATTGAAATCATGGAGCGTGACAAAGTCCTTGACGATATATGGGCGAAGGGTGGTCGTTTTCTGAAAAAGATTCAGGATATCATAGAAAAGTGTGACGTTGGGGCCGAGCTAAGCGGTGTTGCGCCCATGTTTTTCATAACCTTCAAGCAGGATGAAATGGATACTCGAAAAGGCAGGCGGGATGATTTCTGTACGCAACTTATTCGGAAGGGTTTCTTTTTCACCCCACATCACCACGCCTATATTTGTTATCGGCATACCGAGGAAGATTTAAACAAGACGGTTCAGGCAATAGATGAGGCCATGGCATATTTACATGATAAATATGCGCGGTGATCCGGCATGTGAACAACGTGGAGCAACCATATTTGACCGCTTCGTATAAAGCTCAACTGTCCTGTCCTGACGGGATTACGCCTCATTCCTCAAGATTCGCAAGCCTTGTCCCGTCTTCGCGGGAGAGCTTTTTACTTTGCCGTCCCAATATTGAGTTTTTACGAGTTCATCATATTTAGCCAGGGAAACGTTTTATAGGGGGTATCGATGGAAAATGAATTTACAACTGTTGGCAAGCGTGTCGTGAGGAGTGATTCGCTTGCGAAGGTTACAGGAAAAGCATGCTACACCGCAGACATAAAGCTTCCCGGGATGCTTGCAGCGAAGGTATTGAGAAGCCCATATCCTCACGCCAAAATTCTTCGCATTGACTTGAAACGTGCCCTGAAAGTGCCGGGAGTGAAGGCTGCCATCAGTGGTTTTGACACTTACGGGATAAAGTGGGGTGTTTTTCGATATACGAAGGATCACCCTATGTTGCCTACGGACAAGGTCCGCTACATCGGTGAAGATGTGGCGGCAGTCGCTGCGGTTGACGAGGAAACGGCACAGGAAGCCCTTTCGTATATCAGGGTGGACTATGAACCACTGCCCGCTGTCTTTGATCCCGAGGAAGCCATGCAGGAGGGCGTATCACAGATCCATAAAGAGTTTACAAACAATATCAACATCCATGTTCATATTGATGTGGGTAAAGTGGATGAGGCTATGAACAAGGCATTTCTCGTGAGAGAGGATACGTTTAAGGCAGCCGGTGAGGCGTATGCAATGATGGAACCTTACGCGGTTGTCGCTTCGTATAAAAATGGTTTTCTCGACCTGTGGATGCCGAACGCCGGGCCCCATGTCCGGGCCAAGGCGCTCTCAAACCTCCTTAAAATACCTCTTAACAGGGTACGTATCCGTCATATTAACTCCGGAGGTGCGTTCGGCGGTCGTTCGGAGGTATCACCTGGTGATCTCATAGCATCGTTTTTGTCCATCAAGGCTGGCAGGCCGGTGAAGCTTGTCCTTTCCAGGGAAGAAAATGCTACAAGTACGAGACAGGTGCACGACATCATTGCCACGGTAAAGACGGGCATGAAAAAGGACGGCACCATTGTGGCGAAAGATTACCGGGTGGTCTTTGATGGTGGTGCCTACAGCTCGACCGGTCCTATCGCCACCTCGATTCCATTCTATGTTTATGAGGAATGCTACCGGTTCCCAAATGTCCGGTATAATGGGTACCGGGTATTTACAAACAAGGGGATACGAGGAATGTACGGTTGCCACGGGAGGGCCTTTCTTGCAGGCAACGAGGCGCAGATGGACTTCATGGCAAATGAACTCGGCATGGACCCCATGGAAATACGGCTTAAGAACGGTCTGACGTCAGGAGAGGTAACGGCAACAAAATCAAAGATTACAAGCTGTGGCCTCAAAGAAACCATACAAAAAGCCTCAGAAAGAACAGGCTTCAAAAAAAAGTGGGCCAAAACACAAAGATTCAAAGGGATAGGCATGGGATGCGTGGCCATGATGTGTGGTTTTCCCATGGGCTTCCGTTCCGGATCATCGTGCTATGTCAAGATGAACGAAGACGGCCAGGTGACGCTCGTAACGGGAGTTGTTGATAATGGACAGGGAAACGAATCGCTGGCAATTCAGGTTGCCTCCGAGGTCCTCGGTGTTCCGATGGAGGATATCAACCTCGTGAATGCAGACACAGAGGTGACAAACCTCGACCCTGGTTCCTACTCGCAAGCGTCTACCTTTGTGGGGGCAAATGCCGTGAAGGTTGCCTGTGAGAATGCCCGTAGGAAGATTGTTGCTATTGCTGCTGAAAAACTTGGAGTTAAGGAAGCCGACATCGGTCTTAAGGACCGTATCGCCTATTCCAAGAAAACACCCGATAATAAAATGCGTATCTCGTGGGTAGTGCGGGAGGCCTTTTTCCGGGGAGAGCCGATCGTTGCCACGGGTTCTTTTTTCCCAAAGATCGACTTTGAGAGAGAATGGGTGTCGAGGCCATGGGGACAGATGGCGGGAACATTCTCTTTTGGTACATCCGTGGCAGAGGTCGTTATCGATAGGGAGACCGGTAAGGTCACGATCCCGCATTTTACAGCGGCGCACGATTGCGGGCGCCCAATCAATCCAATGGCGGTGGAGGGGCAGATGGAAGGTTCCATCGAGCAGGCGGGTGTTGCGACGATCATGGAAGGAAATCTCTGGGAAGGGGGTTTTCTGTTAAACCCTGACCTTTTGGAATATAAGGTCCCCCTTGCATGCGACATGCCCGACATAGAAACGATCATTGTGAGCTCCAGAGACCCTGAAGGACCCTTCGGAGCAAAAGAAGGAGGTCTTACCGTCCGGATGAATGCACACAGCGCGGTTGCCTGTGCCGTGTCAAACGCCACGGGTACTGTTTTCCGTGAGCTCCCACTGACGCCTGACAGGGTTTTGGATGCCCTGGAACGAAAGAAGGGGGTTAAGCGATGATTTTACCAAAATTTGAATACAAGAAAGCAGAGAATATCGCCAAGGCGATCGCTTTTTATGAGCGTTATAACGGAAAGGTCCGTTATCTGGCTGGCGGGACAGACCTCATCCCGTTGGTGAAACTGAGATTATCAACACCGATGGCTATCATAGATCTCAAGGGAATCGAAGAATTGAAAGCTATTTCTCATCAGGGCGGGTGGCTGCTAATCGGTGCAAACGTTACACTCTTCGAACTCAAGAACAACGACACGGTGAGAGAATATTTCCCCGCACTCTATGAATCGCTCGATGCGACCTCCTGCGAGACACTCCAAATGCGGGGTACAATAGGAGGGAACATTCTCCAAGACACGCGCTGTCTCCTCTATAACCAATCCCTGGAGTGGAGAACAGCACGCGGATTCTGTTTCAAAATGGGAGGCGAAACATGTAACGTTGTCCCCAATGCAAGGGCCTGTTTTTCAAATTATTGCAGCGACAATGCTCTATCACTTATGGCCCTCTCGGCGAGTGTGAAGCTTGCCGGTCCACAGGGAGAGAGAAAGATGCGGTTGGAAAAGATCTTCAGTGGAGACGGAAGGAACCCGTTTACGCTTATGCCCGGAGAAGTTCTCACGGAAATACTTATCCCCATGAAAAGGTCGAAAGGTGCGTACAAAAAATTGAGGGTTCGGGATTCCATCGATTATCCTTTACTTGGTGTGGCTGTTTCCATTAAGGGCAACACAGGCAAGGTCTGTGTTGGGGGTATCGGTCCGACCCCCCTTGTTTATAACCTTAAGAACATAAACGACAGCACTTTCAAGGATGTCGCGGAAAAGGCATACAGTGATGCGAGGCCGGTATCGAACACAACGCTTTCCCCGGATTACCGGAAGAAAATGGTCAGTGTCCTTATTCAAAGGGCAAGTAAAAAAGTTTTACAGGAGGGGAAATGATGAAGACGATGAAGGTAACTTTTCGTGTAAACGATGAAAAAGTAACTCTCCAGGTAAGGCCTTACGAGACCCTCCTCGAAACTCTCAGGGAAAGGCTTGATCTTATCGGGGCGAAAGAAGCCTGTGGTATGGGTGCCTGTGGGGCCTGTACAGTGGTTGTGAATGGCATACCACTTCGTTCGTGTCTTGTGCTTACGCCGGAAGTGGATGGCGCGTCAGTCACTACGGTCGAAGGGCTCAGAAAGGATGGAAAACTCCATCCGCTCCAGGAGGCCTTCATGGAGAAAGGCGCCGTTCAATGCGGTTTCTGTACCTCTGGTATGATCCTAACGGCGAAGGCACTTCTTGACAGGAACAAAAGGCCGACCAAAAAAGAGATAACCAAGACGATATCCTCGAATATCTGTCGGTGCACCGGCTACAAAAAAATCGTAGAGGCCGTCGAGGAGGCAGCAAAGAAGAGTGTATAGATCATTATACCTCTATAAAAACAAGAAGTAAAAAAGATTGGCAAAATAGCCTTCAAGTAGATAGCGATATTCAGAATCAACTGGCCTTAGCGCTAACATGAATCCAGCATTAGAAAGATAGATTCGATTGAGTTTCTTTTCACTGGTAAGCCGATTTTTTGAAAAATTATACAATTTGGTTATCAATAATGAATAGTCCAGATATGAAATATAGTTTGAGATTGTGCGCTGGTCCACTTTCAAGTCATTACCCAGATTCCTGTAATCCAAGTAGATACCTGGTATGTCCGCGACTATTTGCAGCAGTCGGAAGAGGAGTTGGGGTCGATTTATGGCAAATGCCTCGGGAATATCTCTAAAGATAACCCGTTCAAGTAGACTTTTTCTAAAATATAATAACATTAGAGTGTTATTAAAATATTGTACGAGTATTTTTTTACAATATTATTAACTGATTAGCGGGATTTGATCTTTCGCTTATTCGTCCTATGGAATGTGGCCTGGGAAATCAAAGTCTGTAAACGGTAAAAGAGCTCAGTAAACGGAGCCACCCATTTATTTAAGATGGCAGTACAGAAACAAAAAGAAGGGCCCTCAAGAAAGGCCTGCCGGGTATCCTCAAGGAAGCAGCAAATGCTGCCAGTCTCTCACTTAATCAAAAAGTCTGGACAGGTAGAATAGTTTCTATAGATACAAAAGAAATTATTATCAATGCCGGCAGCGACGTAGGGCTAAGGCGAGACAGAAAAAAGATCAGGAAGAAAGCATTTCTCTGGCGTGTGCAAGGGTCTTCTCAGATATCGTTCTCCCCCCAAGAAGTCTGGCAATCTCATTGATCCGGCTTTCCCTGTCTAACAAGGAAATAAGGGATCGGGTTCTGCCTTTGCTCACCTTTTTTTCTACCAGGAAATGTTTCTCTCCGCAGGAGGCTATCTGAGGGAGATGGGTAATTCCTAAAATCTGATGGTAATTGGCAAGTGATCGTAACTTTTCACCAACGACTGCGGCAGTAGCACCCCCAATACCGGAATCAATCTCATCAAAAACAAGGGTTTCCACCAAACCAGATCTTGCCAATATAGTCTTTAGCGCAAGCATAATCCTGGACAGCTCACCTCCCGAGGCAATCTTGGCTAATGGTCTTAAATCTTCACCCACATTTGGCGATATCATAAATTCCACCGTATCTATTCCGTCAGCGGTAAGCATAGAATCAATCATATCTGCCGATATACTGTCACCACCTGATTCGTTGGAGATAAATTTGATTTGAAACCTCGTCCCAGCCATATCTAATAGATGCAACTCCTCTTCAACTTTTTTTTCAAATTCTCTTGCTATTTTATGTCTTTTTAAAGAAAGTTTGGTGGATAGGTTCAGTAAATGCTCCCCTTTTTTCTCAATCTGGGTCTCAAACCTTTTTAGCTCCTCCTTCTTCTGTGTTAATTGATACTCCTTCTGACTAAGCTCTTCTTTAAAAGATAGTATGCTCTCAATGGAAGAGCCATATTTCTTTTTCAATCGCCTGATTAACTGCAACCTCTCTTCAACCTCTTCCAGCCTTTTTGGATCGTCCTTTAGATGAGAGTAAAAATCCCGCAACTCCAGGGCCACATCCTCCAACTGAGCCTGGGCAGATTCCAATTGCTTCTTAAAATGTTCCAGACGATGGTCAATAGTAACCCCCTTATCCATATCTTTTGCCAGCAAGCTCAAGATGGATAAAACAGATTCATCTTTTTCATAAAGTGCCTGATAGCCTTTAAAAACTATATCAATTAACCTCTCAACATGTATAAGTCGGCTCTTTTCAGCCTCAAGCTCAACATCCTCCCCTGGAACAAGTTGTGCCTCTTCGATCTCCTTTATCTGAAACTGGGTAAGCTCTCGGCTTTCGGCTTCCTCTTCTAAATGGCCCCTGAGCCTTTCTGCCTTTTCCTTAAGAGAGTAATAATCACGGTAAAGCTCGTTGAGCACAAGCCTGTCATCCGTGAGGCCGCCAAAATCATCCAGGATAAAGAGATGATTATCAGGTTTGAGCAGGAGCTGGTGCTCATTCTGCCCGGAGACACTTATCAGATGAGGACCAAGTTTAGCGATCATCTGGAGCGTAGACAGAGTGCCATTAATCCACACCCTGCTCTTACCCTGCTTTGAGATAGTCCTTTTTATCAGTACTTCGCCATTAAACGGTATATCCATGTCTCTTAAAAAACTGGAAACAGGAGACTGTAAAGGCAGGTGAAAAAGGGCCTCAACTACTGCCCTATTAGCACCGGTCCGTATAAGATCGGGCGATGCCCGCCCCCCTAAAATCAGATTAGCAGCATTGATAATAATTGATTTTCCTGCACCGGTCTCTCCAGAGAGGATATTCAACCCTCCTGAAAAGCTGGCCGATAAAGAATCTATAATGGCAAAATCAGTAATGACAAGTTGAGCAAGCATAAATCAGATTTGTCCCCACGTTACCCTTATTACCTCTTGATAGGTCGTCTCGCCATCGAGCATCTTTTTAATAGCATTTTCCCTGAGTGTAACCATGCCCTCATTGCAGGCAGCTTGCCTAATCATATCGGCACTCCCTTCGTGCGCAATAATATCCTTTATTTGCTCTGTAACAGAGATAACTTCAAAAATGCCAACCCTCCCCAAATAACCTGTTCCCCTGCACTTTATACAGCCATTACCCCTTTTTAACCTGATCATCCCTGCCTTATCTGTCTTAATACCCATAGCCAGAAGATCGTCGGCACTAATTTCAAAGCTCTCGCTACAGTGAGGGCATATCTTTCGCAAAAGGCGCTGAGCCAAAACGCCGGTCAAAGTAGCATGTATAAGAAAGCTGGGAATACCAATATCCACCAGGCGGGTAATAGCCAAAGGGGCATCGTTAGTATGGAGTGTGGAGAGTACCAAGTGCCCTGTCAAGGTTGCTTGAATTGCATTCTCGGCGGTCTCCAGGTCTCTCATCTCCCCGATCATGATTATATCAGGGTCCTGCCGTAATATATTCCTCAAAATGCTTGCAAATGTTATATCTGCGCTTGGTTGCACCGCTATCTGGTTGAAATCTTCGTAAACCATTTCGATGGGATCTTCCACAGTGGTAATGTTTTTTTCCTCAGTAGATAAATGTCTTAGTGTAGAATAAAGTGTGGTGGATTTTCCACTACCGGTGGGGCCACATACCAGAACAAGACCGTGGGGAAAATTAATAAACTGCTGGTAACGCACTAGATCCATTGATGTCATTCCGAGCTGACCTACGTCCTGGAAGAGGATATCTGGATCCAGTATCCTCATAACGGTCTTTTCACCAAAGGCTGTGGGGATAGTTGAGACTCGAATCTCTGCCTCAGCCCCCTGGCCCCTGTCAATCTTTATTCTGCCATCCTGCGGACGTCTTTTTTCTGCCATGTCAAGGCGAGAAAGGGCCTTAATCCTTGAGATTATAGCCCCATGGACAGTTTTTGGTAACTTATAGATGGAATGCAAGACACCATCGATCCTCAATCTAACCAAACTGGTATTCCTCTTTGGTTCAATATGAATATCGCTGGCTCTTTGATCAAAAGCATAGTTAAAGAGGTGGTCAACAGCATTTACAATGTGTCTATCATCTGATGGAAGATCTTTTACTTCCCGAAGCCTTACATACTGTTCCAGGTTACCGAGGTCAATAGAGGGATAAGAAAACTGCTCCTCGGCTGCGGCAATGGATTTTCTAAAGCCATAAAATTCATTTATGAGTTTTATAATATCGGATTTGCTTGAAACGACCGGTTTGACTTTTAGATGACTCACTCTGCTTATATCCTCCATGACCTCAAGATTATGAGGATTTGGCGTAGCAACAGTAAGCCAACCATCTTTAACGGTTATAGGTAGAACGAGGTGCTTCATGGCAAAGGATCGAGGGATAATTGTTGTTACCAGCTTCAGATCAAGTTCAAGTGGATCTATCTTTTTATACTCTATTTTCCACTCCTCTGCCAGGGCCTGAAAGATAGTTTCCTCATCGAGTTCTCTGGCTGGATCATCTTTACGATTGAGTTTCAAAAAACAAATAATATCAATGATAGTTACAGGATTAATTATTGTGGAAGAAGAGCCCCCTGATGCATCCTTGATTACCTGAAGTTTCTCTAACTTCTTTTGGAGGGTATCCTTTTGGTTGAAAATCTCCTGTCTTTGTTCCTTTGATATAAGGCCCTTCTTTAAAAAAATACGACAAACATTTTCTGCCGACAGTAAAGAACGAGTGTTTTTTGTCATAATGCTAATGGCCTTTCATATTATATTATAAAACTATCATTTCCTGCTTTCCCAATCAAAACCTTATTGTCTGTATATTCCTTTTCGCAAAGAGAGCCTGGGCTAAAACCAAATCTTCAAGCGTATCTATCCCCATAACCTCATTCTCCTCCTCAACAAGATTGAAGCCAACCTTACGTCCATCATTGCTCATCAACTCAACCAAATCAGTAATAAAATACTCCTCAACAACCATCATTTTATCATCTCTTTCTTTTTCTACCTGATGAGGTTTCCTCTTTAATTTCTTCAGGAAGGTAAGCAAGACTGATCTCCTGGCTGCATATATGCCTGAGTTAAAAACATCAAAACGACGTTGCATTTTCAATGGATACTCCTTCCAATATTTCCACTCGGTGATCCTTTGAACCTTTTCATTTCCTATCTCTACAATGCCGTATTGAGCTCTATCCTTTGGTTTAAAGCCTAAAACAATAAAATCTTGATCTTTAAGATGGCGTATAAGGGTTTGATATGTAGCCTCCATTACAAACGGAATATCCCCCATAGTTATGATACAATATTCTTGATCTGTGTGCTCCAAAAATTCCTGGGCTGCAATAAGAGCGCCTCCTGTTCCATTAGGGATGGGTTGATCACAGTAAAAAACACCAAGATCATGAGTTGCCTTTATAATTTCTTCTTTTTTGTGATGTATCACCAAAGTCTTTGGTCCTTTTGGAAGATTCCTTACAATTTCAAAAATGATAGGGTATTCTCCTTCAAAGGGATCTGATCCAGGCATTAATGGAAGCAATGTTTTGTTTCCAGAAAAACCCTTCATTCTGCTTCCATAGCCAGCAGCAAATATAATAGAAGCAGCGTGCACCTCTTCCATCATTGTTTCTATGTCCTCCTCTTATTCGGAAATGCTGGGTAAAAGTCGACCGCCCTATGCACACTGATTTAGTTTAATGAAATTTAATAATCTATGCTTTTATTTTATGACGATACAAGGCTTGATAACTCCTCTGGGGTAAAATTCAATTTCGAAAATATCTTATTCTCTAACTCATATGTTTCAGATTCAAGAACAATTATTCGCTTAATTGTATTTTTATCCGAACCTTTGAACCTATAGCGTTTCTGTAAATCGGCAAATCTTTCCGACAGAGTTACAACTTTGGTATGCATCACCCTTTTATCTGAATAATTAATAAGCTCCTCTTCAGATATCGGCAGGGAGTTTCGTCCTTTGTGCAGCTTAACATGCTCGGCCACGATTTCACCAATCCTCTTAAAGCCAAGTTTATGAAGAAGTTCTTTACCAGTTTTGGCATGATCTTGGTGTGTTTTTATGCCTTCCAACATTTTATATCATGCAGAAGCGCTGCTGCTTCAATCTCGGGAATGATAAGGTGCTCCCCATGCGAATTGAGTTTATCAGCCAGGAAAACTGCAACCTTACAAACCATCTCACTGTGCTGAATAATGTGATCAGGCACATGATATCTTTTTAACAATGTATAGCATTGATCAACAGAAGGTACTTTATCTTTCAGCGCTGAATTCATAATCTGCTCCCGTCTTTGTTAAAACCTGACTCTATCAAACCTCTTTTTAATGTGGAAGATAGTAAGTCACAACTGACCTCATACCAAAGGCATGGAGCAGTCATCATAATCACTGAATTAGATAACTTGTCACAATCAGGGCAATAGCTATTAAGCTTATGAAAAATAGAATCGCTAAATGGATATTTAGAAAATGTTTTATCTTTTTTCATAGGTACTAAATTCAATTTTAGCCTTATAAGTGGCGGGTGGGTGGAAATACTGGCCTTGAACCTGGCAATGCCAGTGAAATTAGCAGGATGGCTAAAAACCGCAGGATATAGCCCGTCCATCTTCATGCGATTGATACTATTCTAAATGTCAATCCAAGTTGATCTGCCACAGATTTTAACCTTTTATCTGCTGTCCACAGTGGTACTCCGCTCAACTGAGCAGACGCTAAAAGGTGAACATCGACGAAACCAATACCTTTCCCCATTAGGTGATTTTGATCGATAAAGGATAGAAATTCGTCAAATTCAATCGTCTGAGCCATTGGAAGGGACTGAAGTAAGGAGATGATTTCATATCGGTTTTTCAGATTACCACAGGCAAGCTCGCCAATGATAAATGGATGGCACATAACCTCAGCATCCATCAGCAGCTTTTCAAGCTGCTGGCTGCCTTGACGTAGGTAGGTAACCCAAATTGAAGTGTCAACAAGGACCATAGCCGTTTTAGGCAGATCTTCGTCTTGGAATGGAACGTAGATTTTTTTCGGTTCCACCGAGTTTAGCAAGTCGCTTTCTACTTTCTCGGGCAATTAAAGCTTCTAACCCAAGCCGCACCAAAGAGGTTTTCTCCTTAACGCCTGTCAGCCGCGATGCCTTTTCCAATATCTTGTCTTCTATGTTCAGTGTTGTTCTCATATGTATTAATATGCATCAATTATGCATGCATGTCAAATAAAAATTTGGTCCGAAAATAGAATTAATTTTCATCCTTTGTGGTGCCCAGAATGGGCATGAAGGTTTGATTTGAAGATAACGTTGGAAATCACCTGCCTTTTGAAATAAGAAATAGGGGACATCTGAGTTGACTTATAAATAATTTCCAACTTCCTGCAATTCCGCAGAATGAGCTGCACGTACCACTGCTGATGTGCTCACACCGAGTAACCGTGCAACCTGTGCTCCTGGATACCCTATCTTCACAACCGACAATTGACAAAACAATCGACGTGCCTTACTTATCTTTCTCCTTCGGCTTCCCGATTTCAACTCCGTCTCGGTGATCCCTTCATCCCTGGATACCTGTCTCGCCAACGATGCCAAGTCCGTTACCTTCGTCGTAAACCTCAGGGTCTCCTTTTCCTGTTCATTAACCTCCTCTAACAGGGCCTTAACGAATTCACTACTTCCCAAGATCCTCTGATCCGAGGCAACTTTTTCTCCTTTTCTCCTCAAGGACAAGACCTGAGACCAACCCCCCAAACTCCTGATTAGTCCTCCTCCAACAAACTCCTTTCTCTTCCCTTGCATAATACCCTGTTCAACAAATCGATTATAGCCCACAATGGCCTCTCTCCTTCTTCTGCCAAAATAGGCCAAAATGGTGTCCGAGTCCTGCCATTCCCTTTTAAGCTTTCCTACGATTGCTGAATGTCCTGTCCAGGGATAGGCATCAAGGTCCTTTTTATTTGCCACAATCCCTGCCCTTAACGGATTGAGATGAATATACCTCGTTAACTCAAGTAAGTATGGATCATCTTCACAAATGATAGATTTGTATCTATTTTGAAATAGATGCCCATAGCGCTTATGGCGACGGTTGAAATTGATCACATATACGGTAAGGAGTCTACGCATATTGGTGGATAACGGTTGATTTTCCGTTCTTGCCAAAATATGAAAATGGTTTGATAAGAGGGCCCAGGCATAGACTATCCATGCCCCATGTGAGCATAGTTCTTCTATGCGCTTGATGAAATCCTCCCGATCATTCTTATTCCTGAATATCTTTATCTTTTCAATGCGTCGGCCCATTACATGGTGTAAAGTGCCAGCGGCATCCAGTCGTGGCTGTCTTGGCATAAATAGTTCTTATCTAAGTTTATCTAAATTGTCAAGTTCATTCAGAAACAACGTCCCCCTTTACCAAATTGATTTAGAAGCTACAGTAACGGGAATTATTCTAAATATGCGCTGTGTGCAGACAAAAAGGTAACATGATAATCCTTGACATGCATGTCTTGCCCCGATTAAAGAAGGCTATTACACATTGAATGGTAACGCTATGCATACATTTTTTAAATGGATACAGTCTAAAACTCGTTTGTTTAACCCGCTAAAGGACTTTTCTTTAGATGAAATTCCCTTTGAGATACGCTATGACCCCTTAACAGGGGAAACGGGACGGGTCTTCGATACACCATACAGGCCTCCTGATAGTCCTGATATAGCTGAGACAATTCAGCGATCCAGAGAGATATTCTGCCCTTTTTGCCCTGATGCATTAGAAACATCAACTCCTTTATTCCCAAAGGAGTTTATTCCAGAGGGAAGGATCAAGGAAGGAGACGCCACTCTTATACCAAACCTTATTCCTTTCGATACATATGCTGGGGTATCTATCTTATCCGGAGAACACTATATTAAAATAGAGGATTTAACTCCGGAAATAATGAGAGATGCCTTTTCTGCTGCTCTACAATTTATCCAAAGAGTGGTTGACTTTGATCCCAAGATACAATTTTTCTCTATCAATTGGAATTATATGCCTCCATCCGGGTCAAGCTTGGTTCATCCACATCTTCAGGTGAATTGCGGTTATGTTCCTACGAACCATCATAGGATACAGATTGAGGGGTGCAAAAGATACCTTAAGGAACATGGAAAAAGCTTCTGGAAAGATTTTATACATGCAGAAAAGGAGTGCAAAGAGCGCTACATTGCTGAGATAGGATCTACCTTTTGGGCTCTGAGCTTTGCTCCTCAGAGTTTTTTACCGGATGTCTGGTGCATTTTTCCTGATTACTACTCGCTAATTCAGTTATCAATGGCCGAAATTAGCAGCTTTCTTCAGGGCCTCTCAAGGGTTTTACGATATTTTGGCCAAGAAAATATTCATGCCTTTAATATGTCAATCTTTTCTGTAAAGGAAGATGAAGATTTTCGAATTAACGCCAGGATCTGCCCCCGCCTTCTCACCCGTGCTATTGGCAATAGTGATCGGACTTATCTGTATACCCTTCAGAAAGAACCTTATACCGTCATACCTCCGGAATCCCTTTGTTTAAAGCTGAAAGAAAGCTTCACTTAAAAGAGGAAGGGGGGCATAAGATCGACAACAACACTCACAATAGTCTATGATACTCCACAAGTTCGTGCTGATGTTAATGAAGACCACGCTTCAAATTTAAAAAATGGCTACCAATTTGCTCGGCAGATAGCTCATTTTCCTGAGTACTATTAGGCACGTTAGTTCATTTATTGATTAAATAGTCTCTGAACGAAAAGTCTTTTTTTTGTCATTTCGACCAAAGGGAGAAATCTTTAACCTTCTGTTTTGGAACAAGATTTCTCGTCGCTACGCTCCTCGAAATGACATTCTTGCCTGGTTTTCGTTCAGACATTAAATAGGCCAGGCAAGGTTTTTAACAGTTACACACAGATCTATAAATCAATTTGATCAAGGATATTTTTTTCCTTGCGTTCAACCCTGGCTTCAATCTCCTGAACTTGATCTGCCACATCCTTTACAAAAGAGAGGTCTTTTATGGACTTCAAATTGATTTTTACGTTTAAGAGGGCGCCAAGAATGGCTGTTCTGGCCATCATTGCCGCCACAGCAGCATCCGTGACTGCATTTTTATTGCCCCTAACTACAGCCTTCCCTGCCAGATCCAGAAGCTCGGAGGCATCTCTGGCAACACCCAACGGAATCAATGCAGCCTGTTTCAATGCATCCTGTACCGCTTGACTGCGCTCACTTTTATGTTCATCCGTGTCATTTGCAAGCCTAAATGCGTCAAGCACTTGACTGTAGGCATCAGAGTCCCGATCTATGTCCTCAACCAATTTCTTTCTTAAACTTCGAGCCTGTTGAACAATTTCCAGCATTTCTTTTTCATAGGTCTCAAACCCTTTTCTCCCAATGGTGATGCTGGCCACCATTTCGGACAAAGCGGCTGCCATAGCAGCCCCAAGCGCAGATACGCTTCCACCGCCAGGGACAGGGTCACTGGATGCTGTCCTTGAGAGAAATTCTGTGATTTTTAGCTCAGATAACAATGCCGTTTCTCCTTATGGTTAAATAGACAGTCCCATTTTTATTACCTTATTACCCATATTATCCGTAATAGTGACAGGCCCTATCTCTACGCACTTCATAAAAAACCATACACCGTCATACCTCTGGAATCTATTTGTCCAAAGCTCAAAGAAATCTTCAATAAATGATCAGCTCAGCCTGTGTCTCAAATAGGTATATCGTTTCTGTGTCTTATCATTCTTAACCCCAATTGCAAGTGCCTTCATAGTGCCAACCATCACCACCAAGTTCCTGCCTCTGGTCACGGCTGTATAAATCAGATTCCGTTGCAAAAGTACAAAATGCTGTGTGAGAATAGGCATGACCACGGCTGGATATTCAGAGCCTTGAGATTTGTGAACTGATATTGCATAGGCCATAACGATCTCGTCTAAGTCTGTGTAATCATACGGAACATCTCGTTCATCGAAAGAGATAGTTACTTCCTGGTTTTCAGGGTCAATACGTGTGATCCTTCCGATATCACCGTTAAAAACGTCTTTATCATAATTATTCTTGACCTGCATTACCTTGTCATGAACCCTGAAATTTCGGCCTCCTCTTATAACGCCGTCTTGAACCGGATTCAGCACATTTTGCAATTCTATATTCAGGTTTCCAGCCCCCACTATGCCCTTATGCATAGGAGTAAGCACTTGAATGTCGTCAACAGGGTCAAATCCGAAACGGCGTGGTATACGCTCTTTGGTAAGCTCCAATATGATTCTCAGTACCTCTTCAGGATCTTCCTGCTCAATGAAATAAAAATCATCCAGTTTTTGCTCAAAAGATTTGAATGAAGGGAGCAGGCCATTGTTGATTCTGTGAGCATTGACGATAATCAGGCTTTCCTTAGCCTGACGAAAAATCTCATTGAGCTCTACTATCTGCATTCCACCGGATGCTATAATATCTTTGAGCACATTGCCGGCCCCAACAGAGGGAAGTTGATTTACATCCCCTACCAGGATAAAAGTAGCCCCAGAAGGGATGGCCTTCAGGAGGTGATGCATCAGGATCGTATCAATCATTGAGGCCTCATCTATAATCATAAGGTCACAGTTTAGAGGACTGCGCTCATTTTTCTGAAACCCACCTTTCTGAATGCTGTACTCAAGCATTCGGTGAATGGTCTTTGCCTCATGGCCGGTAGCCTCGCTCATTCGCTTTGCAGCCCTTCCTGTGGGGGCAGCAAGCATGATTTTTACGCTGATCCCTGAAAAGATCTTAAGAATGGCATTAATGATTGTTGTTTTACCTGTACCAGGGCCACCAGTGATAATCATCACCTTATTTTCAACAGCGCATTTTATAGCCTCAAGTTGTTTTTCTGCTAGCTTAATAGGAAGTTGCCGTTGCACCCATTTTAGGGCTTTATCTAAATCAATATTCCGTATTGATTTAGGAGTATGTATCAGGGTCTTCATCCGGGTGACAATGTTTGTTTCAGAAAGGTAGAACTTGACAAGATATACCGCCTTATTGTTTTCACTGAAATCATCAACATCCTTTTTTAGATCATCGATGACAATCATTTTGCTCTCTGCGATGACACTCATTGCCTTGATAATGACCTCTTGATCCACACCAAGGATTTCCTGGCACTTTTGAACGAGCGGTTCATAAGGGTAATAGACATGACCCTCATCAGCGAGTTGGTTGAGAACATAGAGTATGCCTGCTTCAGCCCGTAATTCTGAATCTCTGGAAAATCCCAGTTTTTCCGCAATGCGGTCAGCAGTCAAAAACCCAATACCAAAAATGTCTGTTGCAAGGCGGTACGGGTTTTCCTTTACGACCATTATTGATCGGTTTCCGTATTGTTTGAATATTTTTGTGGCATAACCTGAACCAACCCCATGTGTTTGGAGGAAGATCATCACATCCCTGATCTCTTTCTGATCCTCCCAGGCCTGTTTTATCATTCCGATACGCTTTTTGCCAATACCATCTACCTCAGCCAGTTTCTCAATTTCTTTTTCGATAACATCGAGGGTCTTTTTGTCAAATCTTTCAACAATCCGTCTGGCCATGATAGGACCAATACCCTTGATGAGACCGGAGCCCAGATATTTTTGAATACCGTAAACCGATGCAGGAACCAAGGATTTGTAGCGATCAACTTTAAACTGTTCACCGTATCTGGGGTGATTAATCCATTCGCCATACATTTTAATGATCTCCCCCGGGGTAGGTGCCATCAGGTTTCCAACCACGGTCACGAGACCCTGATGCCCCTGTACCTTTATCTTGGCAATAGTGTACCCATTTTCATCATTGGTATATGTTATTCTTTCAATCTGGCCCTGGAGATAGACAGGCATGGTTATTCCTATATATTTTGAAACTTGATACTTGATACTGGCTGTGTCAAAAAGTTAAAAGTTGACAATGAATAATCATACGTTTGAAGTAAATACACATGAAACACAAGGTATCCAAGGCAAAGTCGCACGAAAATTGGCCAAAAACAATTCATAATTTTTCACTCTTAGTGAGCATTGCTTATTCGTTTCCAATTTCCAGCCCGCCCTAGTGCGACTTACATGTATGATACTGATGCTGTAATAATATTTATAACCGAAAGCTGTTGCGATAAACCATGCAAACCAGGTCTGGGCCAGGGTTTCCAGTCCCACATGCCGGATGGCGGGCATGTTCAAGTTTTGGTAGAATGACCAAGTTTTCCAATCAATTTAATTTACACCGAAATGATATGCAACATAAATCCGTAATTCAAAATACTATAGTTCTTGATATTAAATCTATTATCAGCTAATTTTAGTGGTTATCATGAATATATCACCTAACAAAGTAACAATTGATCTTTCTGCCTTGCAGGATAATCTTTTAACAATAAGGGAGTTAGTGGATAAAAAGACCAAAATCATGGGAATTGTCAAATCTGATGCCTATGGCCATGGTCTAATCCCCGTAGCCAGAGAATTAGAGAAAATTCACATTGATTCACTTGGTGTGGACTATCTTTCTGAAGCTATAAAACTGAGAAATGCAGGAGTTAAAATACCAGTTGTAATTTTACTTGGAATAAACACACCTCAAGAGGCAAAGAAGGTGGCTAATTACAGCCTCATTCCTATTATCTATGATATAGATTCTGCTCGAATACTATCAGAGGAGGGAAAGAGAAGCAGAAGAGCCGTCAAGTTGTATCTAAAAATTGATACAGGTATGGGCAGACTTGGTATCGACTTTCGTGAGACCGGTCTTTTCGTAAAACAGCTTAAAGAGATGAAGGGGATAACAATTGAAGGTCTCTTTTCCCATCTTTCTTCAGCAGATGAACAGGATACGCTGTTTACAAATGCTCAGATTAAAAATTTTAAAGAAGCCATTTCTGTCAGCCGCAGACTCGGGTTTAAACTCACCATGAATAGCCTTGCAAATAGCGCAGGAATTATGAGATATAAAAATGCCCATTTTGATATAGTAAGGCCAGGTATCATCCTGTATGGTGGGCTTCCCTCTACAGATTTTTTAAATCCCCTACCCTTACGGAATGTTATGACATTTTGCTCCAGTGTTATACAGGTGAGGAAGGTTGCGCATGGAACTCCAATCAGCTATGGTCGAACCTTTTATACAGATGGCTCAAGAAAGATAGCTATCATATCAGCAGGTTATGCTGATGGCCTGAGCAGATCTATTAGCAACAAGGGCGATGTACTGATCCAGGGTCAAAAGGCAAGGATTATAGGCCGGGTATGTATGAACCTGACCGTTGCAGATGTAACCGCAATTAAAGGCGTAAAAAAAGGCGATAGAGTATGCTTTTTAGGCAAAGAGAAAGAAAATATGATCACACCTGACGATATTGCCCGCTGGGCTGACGCAATCTCATACGAGGTTCTTTGCTCTTTAGGAAGCAGAAACAATCGGGAATATATACATGAAACAGAAGATTGCTAAGATTCTTAACAATACCTTAGATCTCTGCTTTAGGGAGGGTTATCTAAGAAATGTGCCCTTACCAGAGTTTGTTATCGAGGTTCCTAACAATCCAGATCATGGGCATTTCGCTACTAATCTGGCAATGATCCTTGCTGGAAAGCAGAAAAACTCTCCTCGAAATATAGCGGAAATAATAATCCAGCATTTAATAGACCATGATCACTTTATCTTGAAAGCCGAAATAGGTGGTGCTGGTTTTATAAATTTCTTTGTTACAATAGGGCAATGGTATGATCTCCTCTCACACGTTATTACCCTAAAGGATGATTATGGCCGCAACAACCTTGGAAAAAAGAAAAAAATAATGGTAGAGTTTGTTAGTGCCAATCCTACCGGCCCTCTCCATCTTGGCCATGGTCGCGGTGCAGCCTTAGGAGATACCCTCTGCCGGATTTTTGACTTTTGTGGGTATGATGTAAGCAGAGAGTTTTATATAAATGATACAGGTCAACAGGTTAAGACCCTGGGAGAGTCCATTTATAGCAGGTGGAGACAATTGTCTGATCCATCCTATCCATTCCCCTCGGATGGTTATCAGGGAGACTACATCCAGGAGTTGGCCACTGAGATCGCCCAAAAAACAACATTAGAGAGCCTTGATGTTCATGATGCCATAGATTTATTGGCTAAGATGGGTAAAGATAAGATGTTAGAGGAGATAAAGGAAGACCTTGCCAATTTTAGGGTAAATTTCGATTACTGGTACAAGGAAAGCGATCTTTACTCATCAGGCAAAATCGAAGATACAATCAAATTAATTAAAAAAAAGGGCATGCTATTTGAAAAGGATGGGGCACTTTGGATCAAAACCTCCTCTTTTGGTGACGATAAAGACAGGGTCATACGAAAGAAAGATGGGAACCTTACTTATTTTGCCACAGATATTTCATACCATCTTGATAAATGGGAAAGGGACTTTAAAAGGGTAATAAATATCTGGGGCGCGGATCATCACGGTTATATAACAAGGGTTAAGGCAGCCCTTATGGCAGAAGGAATCCCGAAAGACTGGCTGGATGTTCTCCTCATTCAACTGGTCAAGCTTTGGGAAGCGGGAGCTGAGGTGAAGATGTCCAAGAGATCAGGTAGATACGTCACCCTAAAAGAGCTTGTAGATGATGTTGGGGTAGATGCAGTACGGTTTGTTTTTCTTAGCAAGGATCATACCTCCCCCCTTGATTTTGACATAGACCTGGTCAAAAGAAAGGATAGTGAAAATCCAGTATATTATGTCCAATATGCCCACGCAAGGATTTGCAGCATATTTAGAAAGGCATCTATTGAAAATATCTCCCTTCCTGAAAACCCTGGCCCGATCTATGAAAGGTTGGTTTTAGACGAAGAAATTGCCTTGATAAGGAAAATGGCTGAATTTCCTTCCCTTATAGAGGAAATTGCCAGAGAGTTAGCACCTCACAGGCTGACATATTACTTAGCAGAAATTGCTGGTAACTTTCACAGGTATTACAACAGACACAGGATCATCGGGAAAAATAAACACTTAAGCCAGGCGAGGCTTTTTTTATCCTTAGGTGTAAAGATTGTAATCAAAAACGGTCTCAGCCTTTTAGGCCTTAGCGCCCCTGAAATGATGTAGTGAAAAAATAATGGTTAATAGAAAACCTACTCCAGAGAAAGAAAGAAAGAGGCATACCTTTCAATTCTCTTTCAGATCCCTCTTTTTATTATCTATCGGGGCTTTCTTTGCCCTGGGTTGGGTATTTTTTTTGGGGATATTGGTTGGGAGAGGTTTGTTACCAAACTCAATAGAGAATTTTTCTTTTATTAAGAAGAAAATTGTGAAGGATGAGACAGAGAAAAAAAATGAGCATGTAAGACCTATAAAAATAGATGAACTTAGCTTTTATAATCACCTCATTGACAAAAAAGAAAAGGCTAAGAAAAAGGCACCGCCTGCCACTGTGTCGAAAAATCAAGAAAAAAAAATAGAGAAGACAAAATTAGGGCAATTAAAACAGGAAATTCGTAGTTATAGCATTCAGGTAGCCGCACTTAAGGATAAGGCAAAAACGAAAAAAATGGTGGAGAGATTAACAAGATTGGGCTATCAGGCCTATTATTATCAAATTCTGATCAATGGTGAGATGTACTACAGGATTCGATGTGGCCCATTCTCTAACATAGAAAAGGCCAAACAATATGCCAAAAGGTTGGCCAATAAGGAAGGTTTTAAACCATTTATTGTATATCCTACTAATAAATAACAAATAACGAGTAATGCCCATGCTGAGGAAAGCAAAAATTCAAGATGTAAAATCTATACACGCAATCTTAACCCATTATGCAAATCAGTCTCTCTTACTCCCTCGTTCATTAAGTGAACTCTACGACCATCTACGAGATTTCTATGTTATAGAAAGCAGTGAGGTAAAGGGAAATCTCTTGGGGGTATGCACCCTTAGTATATCCTGGGAAGATTTAGGAGAGATACGATCCTTAGCGGTTGTTGAAGAAAGCCAAAAAAGAGGTCTTGGCTCTAAACTTGTTGAGGCATGTCTTTCAGAGGTAACCGAACTTGGCCTCAGAAAGGTATTTGTCTTAACCCTGATAACCGGTTTTTTTGCCCGTTTTGGTTTCAAAGTGGTAGAAAAATCATTATTGCCACATAAGATATGGGCCGATTGTCTAAAATGCCCGAAGTTTCCTGACTGTGACGAAATCGCAATGCTTCTTGAACTATAAGTGGTCATTGATTATGAAAAAAAATGATACAGTAAAAATTATATCTGATCGGCTCAGTATGGCTCGGGGGATGAGGTTTGAGACTGTTTTCTGCTGTTGAAAAATTGGGAGATGATCTGAGATTTCTCTACAGGGGACCCCATCACTCCTTGTAAATGAGATAATAATAAGCGGACTTTAAAAGGAGACATCACATATGTTTGGCATTGGTATGCCTGAATTGATCATTATCTTTGTGATTGCTTTAATTATTATCGGTCCAAAGAAGTTGCCTGACTTGGCCAGAGCTTTGGGCAAAGGGATGGCTGAGTTTAGAAAAGCAACAAATGAGATAAAATCAAATCTTGATATGGGAGACGAACTCAAAGGAATAGAGGAAGAACTGACTGACTCTGTAAGTGGTATGATACATGAAGCGGAAATGGAAGAAAAAGATGATACAACAGTAGAGCCTGATAAGGAAGAAGGCAAGAATAAGGGCACAGAGAAAAAAGAAAATGACAGATGACAAACAGCCATTCTTGGGCCACTTAGAAGAGCTAAGGAAAAGATTGGTCATCTGCGCAATAGCCATAGGCATTGGATTTAGTATCTCTTATGTCTTTGCCAAACAACTTTTCTCCTATCTCATTTTGCCCCTTACCAAAGTCCTCCCTGAGGATAGCCGGCTTATCTTTACCAATCTCCCTGAGATGTTTATAGCCTATATTAAGGTAGCACTTGTTGCCGGCATTATCCTCGCCATCCCGATTATCTTTTATCAGTTATGGATGTTTTTAGCCCCCGCCCTTTACCAAAAGGAAAAAAGATATATTATCCCTTTTGTCTTGTTTTCCAGTATTCTTTTTGCTGCTGGCGCTTTATTCGGATATCTTGTTGTTTTTCCTTATGGTTTTAAATTCTTCATCAGTTTCGCAACGGAGGACATCCAGGCCCTCCCCTCTGTAAAGCAATATTTTTCATTTGCAATCAGGTTGCTTTTAGCATTCGGTCTGGTTTTCGAGATGCCTATCGTAGTCCTCTTCCTAACCAAGATTGGACTGATAACACCAAATAAAATGAAAAAATTCCGCAAGTTTGCTATTCTCGGCTCATTTATTTTGTCCGCAATTTTAACCCCTCCTGATGTCGCCACACAGCTAATGATGGCACTGCCCATTATCATTCTCTATGAAATCAGTATCTTCCTTAGTAAGGCAATATATCGAAAAAAGGAGGAAGAGTCTGATACTAAGGAATCTTAAATTTGTTTAGATATAGAACTACAATAAAAATATCTTGAAAAATATTCATTAAGGCACGCAACTTTACCGGACTGCTGCAACCAAACCCGATCTTGGAAACTATAAGCCCCTCTCGTAAACCTCCCTGCATTTAATACATTTCAGCTACTATATATTGTGTTGTTTTTTCTCTTGACATACAAGATAATTCGTTTCTATACTCTCCCCTTAAGAAGGAAAGCTAATGCATTATAAAAGTAAAGCACTATATTGGAGGGATCATGGATCACATTCTGGTTATCGATAACAGATATGATATTCGCAACTTTCTACACGAAGCTCTAGCGCCCATTGGCTATGAAGTTAAAGGCGCTCATGATAGTAAAGAGGGAATCGAACTGCTTAATAATGGATACAACTTTAATTTGGTGATTACTGACATTAATATGCCGAGGATAAACGCGAATGCAGTTGCCAAACACATTAAAAGCTCAAATAAAGCGGATATACCAATAGTGGCAATCATTAACTCTGGTAATGATAATATTAATCGTGAATTGTTTAACTTTGTATTACTGAAGCCTTTTAAGCTAAAAACTTTAGTAAAGGTGATTAGATTATTGATATAATATCGTTGAATACTATGATAGAAACCTGTCTATCCAATATGTTTTACATCTCTGCATTCCTCATCAGCCTACCGATATTTTGTATTAGAATGTCAACACTCCCATGCAGGAGATATAAACTGCATGGGCATCTACAAAAAGGGGGAGACACAGATGAGCCTCAACTTTTCTGAAAGACGGCGCTATGAACGTGTTCACCTTGAACTTCCGGTCAGTGGTCAGTGTCTGGGTGTGGCGGGTAATATTTATCCCTTCCAGGGAGAAACCCACGATGTGAGTTTTGAAGGATTCTGTGTCAAGGTTAACAGCACCAATGGTTTCAAAGTTGGCCAGGACGTAAACTTTAATACCAGGCTTTACAAGGGTGAACCACTGATTAAGGCCCGCGGCAGAGTGTGCTGGGTTCATGCCCTACCCAGTCCTCCCTGGCCTATCAATATGGGCGTCATGTTGACCAGTATGCTCTCCTATAGATTCTGGTATAAAAAGGTTAATGATAAAATCTACCAACGTGATAAAATTACATGATCTTCGTATTCTTACTATTAAGCCTTCCTAAATCATCGAGCAAAAACTCACATTGCAGCGCAAAAAAATGGTTCTAACTTTTCTATTGAATATATATTGTGTATGAGCATATCAGATGATACGATATTGTCTCTGGATCCCTCAAAAATTAAAAGCCAAAAAAATACACGTATTATGTTTGCAATTTTTAATTAAATTATATAGGATTTGCGTACATTTGCAAGAATTCAACCATTTATGCACTTCGTAAATGGACGAAAGAATATCTTTCCATAAATAACTGAATACGATGTAGGAGTTACAAACTTGACTAATACTATCGAAAGGCGCGCACACACCAGAATCAAAGTCAGATGGCCCATTACCGTAGTAACTGATGACATTACAATAGAAGGAGAAACAAGAGATATTACTACCGTTGGGATGTTCATCAATTGTAAGGAGCCACTTGCACTAAATGAAACGTATCGAATTTCCGTTATACCTCCAAATCAACAGAGTATAGAACTTACCTGCAAGGTGCTCTGGTCGAATCTTTATAGCACTGATGGCGAAAATATGTATGGTACGGGCTTTTGCTTTGTGAAAGTTTCTGATGAAGACATCCATCTCCTTAGTGATGTACTCTCAGTTCATTATGAATAATGAAGGCAACTCTCAGAACGCCATAGCCCACCTGCCAGTCGCCTTCGCTCTAAGCAATGGCAGTGCGATGGATAATCCATCCAGCTATACCATAGAGCAACAAACTAATCCCCATCAACATACGAAACCCCAGACAAACACTCAATAGACTCCCCAAAACAGGAGCAATCACTGAAGCTACACCGCTTATCCCCCACACCCAGGGTATATAATTACTCACCTTATCTGAGACTATTTGCAGACCAATAGGAAAAGGCATTCCCATAAAAAGGGCTAAAGGGGCCAATAATATAACCACGACTATGCACTTCAAAAGAAAAGGGAAGGGAAGAAAAATCTTCAGCAATCCATCTAAAAAAATAACGTAAATGCAGGAAAAGAATAGTATTCCTATAAATGGAATCCATCTGTTTTTCTTACTTATCCTGCTACTTAGAAGGCTACCTATTCCGGAGAAAAACATCACAGTGAACAATACGAGAGCCAGAGAAAAAATGGGATGAGTCAATAAAAAAACAAATTTTTGAATATAGCCCATCTCTATGAACATAAAAGCCAAACCAAGCAAGCTAAAATAGGAAAAGATTTTTCCTTTTCCTAAAGAAGACAGTCTCTCCTTATTTCTAATAAAAATAAGGGGTAAAAACATAAAGAGAGGGGCTACAATAAGGGCTTGTACTAAGGTGCCCCATAAAATTACATAGCCCCACTCTACGAAAGGAATCCATTCTCTCCCCAAAGTCTTAAGAAGATAAAAAAGAGAGGATAACCTGAAGAAATGGAAAAAATAGGGTTTATCATCAGTAGGTGGTTTTATGTTGAATACGTGATTCTCATAAAATTCATCCCGCGTATCCCTCCTTAACAAATTACAGATACTTTCATAATAAACCGGCCTCTCCAAAACACTATAGTTATTAATTTCTTCCTGGTTAATTCCCGGATAATAAACCAGATCAAAAGCTCTTCTCTTACAAAAATCCTTCATCTTTATAAGCTCAGCAAAACTAAACTCCCCCTTCTTTATAAGCACAGTCCCGGTCGCCCAACTGCGAATAGCTATTATTGAGCGAGAAATATCTCCTCTCCCTTTTGTATCTAAGGTCTCAACAGATAAAGCTAAGAGTTTTAGAAAAGTGCGGGGAGGACTGCTCAACCACGCAGAAGCACTGAATATGCCTTGGGGCTTCAGATGCTCAAAATATTCCTGGAAGGCCTCTATCGTATAAATATAATTCTCTCCTGTAGCATAAATCCCTCCATCCATTCCTCCCCAACTACCAATCAAGCCCAATTGGATAAGGTCGTATTTGCTGAGTTCTCTGGCTACAAACTCTCGCGGAGAGGCTATATCTACCGTAATATGAGGCTGCTGGTTATAGATATTCTGGGAAAAAGACCGTAAGGGGCCCCTAAGAAGGTTTACAATATCAGGATGAGACTCAACACCCTGAATATGAGTTGAGGAGTGATACAAAGCAGCTAAAATCTGACTTCCGCTTCCCGGGTTCAAGACTAAATCCCGCTGAGGGGAAATCAAATGGTAGGCAAGCGTAAAAGTAGTGTAGTCAAGATATTCTAATTTACTCTTGTCACCTTTGAAATTAGTGACTGCACCATACGAGTTTCCATCTACAAATAGTTCCTTCTGAGGAGGTGGGCCATCCTGGGTATAGGTAAGACTTAGCCCAGGTGCATACCGCAAAGAAGGTGCATCTACTACCTGTATTAACCCCAGAGGTGAATATCCCTCATATTCAACTCTTGCCCCTGGTAACTGCAGGCATTTACTGATTCCTTTATAAGGAGAAATTTTTAAAGAAACCCCACCCTTAATCACGAACATGAACAAGAAGAGGATACCTACTATGCTCAGAATGATATAGGATTTCATTCGTATCACTTTTCTGGCAGAAAAAAGAAAACCCAAAAATGCAAAGAAGCTGGAGACTATAAGTAATAGAGCCGGAGGTAGTAAATAAAAAGAGAGAAAGGCTATCAATACCCCTGCTCCGGAACCCAGCAAGTTAAAAAAATAAACCAGGGCTATATTTTTCTTGAAGCACATAAAATTCAGGCCAATAAAACATCCTGCGAGGAAAAAAGGGATAAACAATAACACATAATATCCTGCCAAATATAAATACTGACTTTTCTGCCAGACTAACTGAAAAGGAGAAAAAGGGATTATTTGAGCAAGAGAGAAACTTGCCACCGTAAAAATGAAAAGCAAAAAGGAGATACAAGAAAACAGGAAAGCAAAATCTTTTTCAGTTAAAGGCTTCTTTCTTCTGTGCTGGATAAGGGCCAGCAAGGTGCCGCTGGCGGCAAAACCCAGAAGGGCTATACTTATCACCATATAGGCAAAATGATACCATTGGACAATGCTAAAAAGACGCATCAAGATTAGTTCATATGCGAGGGCGCTTGAAGAGATACATAGAAGGGCAAGAAAATGAAACAAGATAATTCTGCTCACCTCGTTTCTAAAATTATTTACCTTTTATGGAACGTTCATTAAAATTAGCCATCCCGAAGGCCTTTTCCGGTAACAATCTCTTTAGACAGGGTGTAAGACGTTTAATAACTCAATACTCATGGAATTATCTTTGAACCCTCCGTAAAGGCACAAAACGAACTGGCAAAATATTTTTTATCCGTATCTCGCCTTTCTCTGATTTCTCTATTAGCATAAGGTTTTGTACCTGGAAAGGCATGCCTACGGGGATAGCCATTTTCCCTCCATTTTTCAACTGTTTTATAAGGGGAGGAGGAATATGATCAGAGGCTGCCGTTACTATAATACAGTCAAAAGGAGCGTATTGTTCCCACCCAAAGTAGCCATCGCCAACTTTCACTGTAATATTTTCATATCCCATTTCACTCAGTCGTTTTTCAGCAGCCTTACCCAGAGGAGTAATAATCTCCACAGTATAAACCTTTTTCACTATCTGGCCTAATACTGCTGCCTGATACCCAGAACCAGTTCCTACTTCCAGCGCAATATCATCTTTTTCTGGCTTAAGAAGTTCGGTCATTAAAGCTACAATATAAGGTTGAGAGATGGTCTGCCCATATCCAATAGGCAAAGGGAAGTCTCCATAGGCAGACCTTTGTCTTCTTTCTGGCACAAACAAGTGACGGGGAACATCTCTCATTGATTGTAACACTTTCTGATTATAAATATCCCTGGCAGCAATCTGTTGGTTTACCATCTTGTATCTGAGCTTCTTGTAATGTTGATTATCTTTATGAAGGGGAAAGCAATAGGATAGATGGCAAAAGATAAGGAATACAGAAGAGAAAAGAAAGAAAACAAAAAGGAGCTTATGATTGGCTCTTATCAATTTCAAAGCGAGGTATCTTGGATTCAGCATATTTTTTCTAGTATAGCTCATAAAAATAGATGCATACATCTTCTCTTGGTGATATTCTTCAGGGCCTCATAATTTTGTTATTGGTAGCGTCTTTGCTCATATGAGAGAGTTAAAAAATATGGTTCTTCTCCAATTTAGTTGAAGAAAGCTTGATAAATTTTCAGCTCAAAATATCGTAAGTCATGAAAACCATAGGCTTTACGTTTAATGACTTTGATTTTGTTATTAACCCCCTCCAGTTTGC